>Ga0206945_1005_pt3 | contig 70048 bp, 61 predicted proteins | sample Alteio_BWOrgHeat_5_FD_152982 | JGI IMG/M metagenome (GOLD analysis project Ga0206945, IMG submission 152982) | Enriched cells from forest soil in Barre Woods Harvard Forest LTER site, Petersham, Massachusetts, United States -... | ecosystem: Environmental > Terrestrial > Soil > Temperate forest > O... | reverse complement strand
ATCATCGATTTTCTGATTGTTGCCTTTGTGATCTTTGTCATGGTTCAACAGATGAACCGAATGATGAATAAGCCGGATCCTTCGGTCAAGGAGTGCCCGCGTTGTGTTTCATCCATTCCGATTAAGGCAACAAAATGCCCGCATTGTACGGCGGATATATCCGGCTGATTAAAAAGTTTTTTCGGTCGCGTTGAGGATTCCGGCACTACCTTCCATCACCGTTACGGCCAGGCCACCGCTCAGCGGTAGAACATGTTCGGCGTAAAAACGCGCGGCAGTGATTTTGCCGGCGAGAAAATCAGCATCGCCTAGATTTTCCCGCATATCTTTCTGCGCCAGCGCCGCAGATTTCAGAAGATAATAACCACCGACAATATTGCCCACCATACGTAGAAACGGCGCGGCAATCGCCGCGCCACCGGACGCATCGCTTTTCGCTTTTTTTACGACCCATTCGCTGGTTTCGCGCAATTGCAGGAGAGCCCGAGAAAGATGCCGATGCATAATGGGTGCATCTTCGCCGGGCAGGGTAGTGAGTTCTGGCAGAAAACGCATCATCTCATCCAGCAGATCCTTAAAGGCAGCGCCGTCGTCACGCACCAGCTTGCGAAAGACCAGATCATTAGCTTGAATGCCGTTGGTGCCCTCGTAGATCGCCAGGACGCGCGCGTCGCGCATATGTTGGGCCAGGCCAGTTTCTTCGATATAGCCCATACCACCAGCGATCTGAACGGCGGTCGAGGTGATTTCGTTGGCGAGATCCGTGAGCCATGCTTTGATGATCGGCGTCAGAAGGTCAATACGCGCGGCGGCCGATTTTTTCTTGTTTTCATCCGCCACATGTTTGCTGACATCAATGGCATAGGCGCAAGAATAAATCAGGGCTCGTGCCGCCGCGATATGTGCCTTTATCCCAAGCAGCATCCGGCGCACATCGGGATGTTGAATAATCGCGACCGGAAAACCTTTCGGATCGCCAATGGCGCGGCCCTGCACGCGCGTCTTGGCGATGTCGACGGCTTGCTGGTAAGCGCGTTCGGCCACTGCCAGACCCTGTAATCCGACGCCGATGCGGGCATTGTTCATCATCGTGAACATCGCGGCCATGCCGCCGTGCTCGCCGCCGACGAGGTAACCGATGGCGCCATCCTTATCACCATAGGCCATGACGCAGGTCGGGCTGGCATGCTGACCGAGCTTATGTTCGATGGAAACGACACGCACATCATTCGCTTTGCCAAGTGTGCCATCGTTCTTCACCAAGATTTTCGGCACGAGGAAAAGCGACAAGCCGCGCGAGCCTTCCGGTGCATCCGGTAGACGCGCCAACACCAGATGGATGATATTTTCCGTCAGGTCATGATCACCATAGCTGATGAAAATCTTCTGGCCGGTGATTTTGTAATGAACACCGAGATGCGGATCATCGGCGGGAAAGGCCTTGCAACGTACCGCGCCGACATCGGAACCGGCCTGCGGCTCGGTCAGATTCATCGTGCCGGACCATGTGCCGCTGATGAGTTTTGGCAGGAACGTGGCCTTGAGCGCGTCACCGCCATGCGTGGCCAGCGCTTCGATCGCGCCCTGATTGAGAAGCCCGCACAACGCGAGGCTGAGATTGGCTGATTGGAACATCTCCTGCACTGGCATAGCGATGGACCAAGGCAGGCCCTGCCCCCCCGTATCGATTTCAACCGGCAAGCCGTTCCAACCGCCATCAGCGAAAGCTTTATAGGCTTCTTGGAACCCGGCGGGCATGGTGACGATGCCGTTTGCGCATTTTGCTCCTTGCCGGTCTCCGGTCTGGTTGAGTGGCGCGAATTGCTCGGCGGCGATTTTTGCGGCTTCTTCAAGAACCGAATCGACCAGTTCTTCGTTGATGCCGTTATAACCGGGCAAAGCAGCCAGTCGCTCACACCCGATCAAGCGAGTTAGCAAAAACCGTATATCGGTAAGAGGAGGGGTGTAGGAGGACATAGAGAGAATTAAAGAGGAGGAGGGTTTTAAGTGTCTGCATTAACAGAGAGCTTTTTGAAGAAGCAATCTGTTGCTTAAGAATCACATTGTACCCAAAACGCATCAGTAATTCCTAATTTTGATTCACTTTAGTAAATTTCTCTTAACTGCAACTAATTCGATGTGGTAAGAATCATATCTAACTACTTGAGATTCCCTCGAAGACAGCCTTGTGGATAAATTAAGCCCCACCTAAAGCTTTCATAACCTAAGGCATGAAAGGAACTTGTGAGCGTCATGTTTATTCGCGCTGGCAGCAAAAGTAAGGACGGTTTTTACAGTGGTTCGGGAATGGACGGAGATGAGGATATCTCCTTGAACATCCTCCTCCCTCCCGCGAATGATCTGCCATCTGCGGCGCCCATTGGTAGGGCCCCGAATAAAAAAATCCTAGAATGGCTGAACCGTCTTTCCCAACCTGGTTTGGCCTTTGATTTGTTGACAAGGCCATTCGACAGGCAGGACAAGGCGTCCATAGGCGAAACGGCCGGCTCTCTTATGCTCGACGATTGGCAGGCCGTTGCCACGCTCTGCGGCCATTCGGTCGGGGATTTGATGGCCGCTGCTTCGAGTTTGCCGCTGACAAGCGCTGAAATTGATCATTTCCGCCGTAACCATCGCGGCACCCAAAATCATGTCAGCCGCGACTTTTTATCGGCGCGCACTGACCTCCCGTCACCTCTGGCCGAGCTTTATGGGCTTTATCGGCATAGAACGCGCGTCGATACGGAAGCGACGCTTTTTGTCGCTCAGGCAACGGGATCAACGCGTGTTGCGCGCATTATGGCTGATATGCTGGCGATCGGCGGCTTCGCCAACGGGATTGAATACGTCACTTATCTTGGTCTGACCTATTCGGTGCCTTCGGCTTTCGACACGTCGGATCTCATCGATCGTGCCAACCACGAAGCCGCCCGGCGTCTTGCCATGCCGGCCGACCATCCGGCGCATCTGCTTAGACTAACCCCAGACGAAATCGGCGTGCTTGCTGCGAATATTGCCGAAAATCATGCCCTATCGGTTGCGGATTTTCTTGAAAAAGCCAACCTCTTATCCGAAGCCCGACAAGATGTTGCCCGTCTTCCTATCAGCCAACATTTCGCAACTGCAATTATCGAGCGCGATCTTCCACTCCAGCAGATCTGGGTCAATCGTCTTTGCGCTGCTTACGCCCGGATTTTTGAGAATTGGGTTACGGCGTTACCCGAAGTCGACGCCGTCTTCCAATAGGCACGCGACAAAATCCACGCTGGTTTCGCCCTTGATTGCGAATCAGGTCGTTCCATGATATTTGTACACGTCTTCCTCCTCCTTCCCTGGGGCAAGCCTCGACTCTATCATCGGTTCGGAGACTCTCGTTATGGACGAAAAAACAACCTATTGGGCATCAATTGTTTTGGGCGCTTTCGCGCTTGTGCTCCTTGTCATCAACGTCTCGCTGATTAATGGCAATCGCCATATGCAGGACGAAATCAATCAGCGTCAGTCCGTGATAAATGGCGGTGTAACGCTCAGCCAGGTCAACAAGGGGCTGGTGCAAGCTTTAGCAGATGTTTCGGTCAAAAATGGTGATACGGAGGTTCGTGATTTGCTTGCGGCGCAAGGCATTACCATCAAGCCGAATTCAAAAAATGAAAAAACCGATGATGCTGATACTAAGAAAAAGCCTGAATCCAAAGAGGGAGAATAAAAATGTCGTCTAAAAATGGTAACTTCTCCACGTCTCAGATTCTGTTTCCTTTAAGTCTTTTGGCACTCGTTATTTTTTTGAGTACGGCATTCCAGACCGTGCAGGTCTTCCGTGATCGTTCCGTTCTTCATCAAGTCAAAACGCAACAGGATAAGCCCCTTGAAGATGCCCGCCGGGTACAAGCACAGCTCGAGGCTTTAGCTGTTGGTACTCTTAAGCTGGCGGATCAAGGCGACAAAAACGCCCAAGCGATCATTGATAAACTGAAGCAATTGGGTATCAGTGTTACCCCACCAAAAACCGGATCAACCATGCCTTCGACTCCGGCAAGTGCGGCGATGCCTTCCAAACCCTGAGCTTATTGTATTCAGGCATGCTGCGCTGCAATACCACATTTGGGTAAGCTTTTTGTGGTTTTGTTGACCTTGCCTGTTTCCCGGTCTAGGGTCCCGCTCCAAGCTTTTCCGCCGTTTTGCGTTTGTTTGGAGCGTATCAAAGATGCGAAGAAAAAAACGATCGGCTGTCGTCAAGAAACCGGCTTATAGAAACTCTTCGTCTTCCCGTTCCTTTAAATCAGCGCCAACCGCTTTTAATCAGGCTTTTTATACCAATGTCATGGCGTCCGATCTTGCCGGCTTTTCGCCCACCGATCGTGAACGCATCACCGCCTCAATATGGAATCTTGCTGCGACGCGTGCGCCGGGCCGGGCTAAAATGCGTGTCTTTAATCCATCGCCTGTCGCCGATGGATGGACGGTTGATCATACGGTTATCGAGATTATTAACGATGATATGCCGTTCCTGGTCGACTCGGTTACCACCGCCATGCAAAAGCGTGGCCTAACGGTCCACTTCGTTATTCATCCGGTTTTTCAGGTTCAACGCGATCGGCAGGGCAAGCTTCTTAAGCTAGTTACCGAGGCTGACAAAAAAGCAGCGAACGATAAACCTAAAACATATATCGAATCCTTTATACATGTTGAAGTCGATCATTGTCTGGATCCCGCCCTTCTCAAGGACATTGAACGTGAACTGCGGGATGTCCTGGGTGACGTGCGCACCGTCGTCCAGGATTGGCCCAAAATGCGTGAGCGTATGCGGGAAGCCATTGAAAGCAGTGTCGCCTCGAAACGCCAAAAAGGCGTTGAGGCGCGGACCGATGAAGCCAAGGCTTTCATGCGCTGGATGGACGACAATAATTTCACCTATCTTGGCTACCGCGATATCGGTCTCGAACAAAAAGGCGGCACCCTGACGCGTATCAACGTGCTAAAAAACAGCGGTCTGGGCATTTTGCGCGACCCCGAGATTCGCATGTTCGGTGGTCGCCGCGACATGGACGAACATCAGACGCCAACCTTTCAAAAATATGCTCGACAGAACCACCTTCTGGTCATCACAAAAACCAGCAGCGCCTCGCGTGTTCATCGCTCCGTTCCCATGGACGCTGTTTTTATCCGTCGTTTCAATGCCAAGGGCGATATTATCGGTGAGCACCTCTTTGTTGGCCTTTTTACATCTAGATCCTATTCCCAAAATCCACATGATATTCCGTTTCTCCGCCGTAAAATCGATTACGTTCTCAACCATTCTAATTTTCGAATCGGCGGGCATACCTACAAGGCGCTCGTTCACATCTTAAACAATTACCCACATGACGAATTGTTCCAGATTACCGATGAGGATTTGCTGCGCAACAGTCTCGGTATTCTTCAACTTCAGGAGCGCGCCCGTGTGGCGCTTTTCGTTCGTCGCGACCCATTCGAACGTTTTGTCACCTGTCTGATCTATGTGCCGCGTGATCGCTATGATTCCGCTTTACGTGTGCGTATCCAGGATCTTTTGGAAAAGGCTTTCGGAGGAAAGGCACAAGACTGGAATATACGTATTGATGACAGTCTGCTTGCTCGCTCCTTCACGACCATAAGGCTCATGCCGCCCTCACCTCGGCCCAATGTCGTCAAATTGGAGGATGAGTTGCGCGAACTATGCCGTAGCTGGTCGGATAAGTTGCGTGATTGCCTTATCACGGAATATGGCGAGGCGACAGCCCTGGCGTTACTGCGTCGTTACGGTGATGCTTTCCCCAGGGCTTACAGCGACGTAACGTCACCGAAAGGTGCGGTGCATGACATTCAGCAGCTTGAACGCATCGGCAAATCATCAACGCCGGACCGGCTGACCGCCAGTCTCCTGCTGCTTGATGATGGACAGTTGTCGCTTACCCTGATTCAGCCGGTACGCGGCATCGCGCTTTCGGAGGTGCTGCCGCTCATTGAGAACATGGGTCTCAGGGTCGAATATATGGTGGGGCCCTATGAAATTCGTCTGCGCGGCAGTGAAAGGCCAGTTTTCATTCACGAATTTGTCGGACGCCCGTCGTTACCTTCGGTGACCGAATTGCGCCATATCCGCCCTCTTTTTGAGGAAGCCTTTGTCAAAGTCTGGGCTGGTGAAGTTGAAAATGATGCCTTCAACGCTCTCACTTTGCGGGCCGGTATGGCGTGGCGTGAAGTCGTTTTGTTGCGCAGTTTTGCGCGTTATTTACGCCAGCTGCGCATACCCTACAGCCATGAAATGATCGCCGGCGCTTTTCTGTCCCACCCGCAGCTCGCCCAGTACGTCTATGCTCTTTTCTTCGCGCGCCATAATCCCGATTTGAAAGGTGACCGTGCCGCGCGTTGCCGTGAGATCGAAGCGAAGTTGAATGTAGGTCTGGAGGCCGTAAGTACATTGGAGGATGACCGGATCATTCGCCGCTATATCAATCTTGTGCAATCTTCCCTGCGCACCAATTATTTTCAATCCAATCAAAACGGCGAACTGAAAACGTATTTGTCATTCAAATTCGACAGCCGCGCGATTGAGTTCATGCCTCTGCCGAAACCGTTTTATGAAATATTCATTTATAGTCTGCGTACCGAAGCCGTGCATTTGCGTAACAGCAAGGTGGCTCGCGGCGGCATTCGCTGGTCGGATCGACGTGACGATTTCCGCAACGAAATCCTGGGCCTGACAAAGGCACAAAACGTCAAGAATGCCGTCATCGTGCCCGTGGGAGCGAAGGGTGGCTTCATCGTTAAACGCCAGCCGGCTGAGGCTGACAAGCTTCAAGCTGAAGGCATTGCCTGCTACCGGATGATGATGCAGGGCATGTTTGACATCACCGACAATCGCGTCGACGGCAAAATCGTTCCTCCGCCACGCGTCGTGCGTCACGATGATGACGATCCTTACCTGGTTATCGGTGCCGACAAGGGCACTGCCAAGTTCTCCGACATCGCTAATGGGATTGCGGCGGAATATAAATTCTGGATGGACGACGCATTCGCTTCCGGCGGTTCGGTCGGTTACGACCATAAGGAAATGGGCATTACTGCGCGTGGTGCCTGGGAGGCGGCCAAACGTCATTTCCGCGAAATAGGCAAAAATATCCAGACGACCGATTTCACCTGTATTGGTGTCGGCGACATGTCGGGCGATGTTTTTGGCAATGGCATGCTGTTGTCCAGGCACACGCGTCTTCTGGCCGCTTTCGATCATCGGCATATCTTCTGCGATCCTTTGCCTGACACGGCTGTAAGCTATGCCGAGCGCGAACGTCTGTTTAAATTGCCACGCAGCAGCTGGAAGGATTACGATCCCAAGAAAATCTCAAAAGGTGGTGGCGTGTTCGAGCGTTCGCTCAAGACCATTCACCTGACGCCTGAAATGAAAAAAGCCTATGGCGTGACAGCTGACATCCTGGGACCTGCGGAACTGATCCAGGCGATGTTGAAGGCCGAGGTCGAAATGATCTATTTCGGCGGCATCGGTACTTTTATCAAGGCCAGCACTGAAACGCATGAAGAAGTTGGCGATCGTGTTAGCGAGTCCATGCGTGTTGATGCTTCAGAGCTGCGTGCAAAGGTTGTTGTCGAAGGTGCCAATCTCGGCGCGACGCAGCGTGGCCGCATCGAATATGCCCTCAAAGGTGGACGTATTAACACTGATGCAATTGACAATTCCGCTGGCGTCGATACCTCTGATCATGAGGTCAATATCAAAATTCTCTTGCGTAAAACTGTTGACGATGGCGAGCTGACTCTACCGGCTCGCAACAATCTCTTGCACAGTATGACAGACGAAGTTGCTCGTCTTGTTCTTGGAGATAATTATTTCCAGACCCAGTGTATTTCGGTCTCGGAGCTGCGCGCATCGGAAATTCTGCCATCCCACATGCGGTGCATCAACATCCTGGAAAAGGCTGGATTTTTGAATCGCGATATCGAATTTCTCCCACATAGCGCCGACATAGCCGAACGTCAGCGCTTAGGTAAAGGTCTGACACGGCCAGAGATGGCCGTTCTTATGGCCTACGCCAAGCTATGGGTTTATCAGCAATTGCTGCAGTCGGATCTGCCCGACGACGATTACCTCCAAAACGACCTCGTGAACTATTTTCCTGAGGTGCTGCATAAAAAATATGGCAAGTATATCAAGCAGCATCAGCTGCGGCGCGAGATTATTGCCACATCGATCACCAACAGTCTGATCAACCGCACGGGGCCCGCTTTCGTTATGCTCATGATGGACCATACAGAGAAAAATGCCGCCGCCGTGACGCGTGCCTATCTCTTGGCGCGGGATGCTTTTGATTTTCCGTCTCTCTGGTCTCAGATCGAGGCTCTTGATGATCGCGTTTCGGCCCAAACGCAGTACGAAATGCATTTCACAACTCGTGAAGTTCTTTACAGCACTATGCAGTGGCTTCTGTTAGAAAAAGAATTGCCTGCTGCATTGAAGAACGGCGTCGATACCTACCGCCAGGGCACAGAACAGCTGGTGCGATGGCTGGATCAATGCCCATCGGAAATCAATGGACGTTATAAAAAACGCGAAACCGAATTAATAGCACAGGGCGTTTCCGTCGATCTGTCTCGCCGTATGTCTCTGATGCCGGTGCTTTGCAGCGCGCTTGAGCTGACGCATCTTGTCGCTGACTCTGGGCAGCGCATGGAAACGGTTTCAGAGATTTTCTTCAGTCTGGATCATCGTTTAGGGCTTGGCTGGTTGGCCCATCAGGCCCATGCGCTTATAGCGCAGACACCTTGGCAACGTGAAGCCATTATGTCGGTTTTGAACGACTTGGCCATGAATCATAAACGCTTGACCGTGTCGGTTATCGGCAAGAAAAGTGGCAAGCCCATCGCGGCGGCTGAGAAAATTGCCGAATGGCAGGCGAACCATAGTGCCGCTGTCGAAAGCTATGATGCTCTTTTGAACGAGGCGCGTGCCGCCGGTGTCGTCGATGTCGCGCTTCTGACGCTGGCCGTAAAGCGGCTGGATTCACTCAGCGTTTAACGAAGGGCGTTGCAGACATGAGCCTTCCGGCGTGCTAATCCAAAGATATGCTTGATCCGGAAACGCTCCTTTCGCAGCTGGTCGGTTTTGACACCACCTCACACCGCTCTAACCGCGCCTGCATCGACTTTATCCGTAATTATCTTGAGGATGTGGGTGTCCAAAGCACAATTATAACCAGCGACGATGGTAACAAAGCTTGCCTCTGGGCCACGCTCGGCCCCACCGATAAAAAAGGCCTTGTATTGGCAGGGCATACCGACGTCGTGCCGGTGGAGGGTCAGAACTGGACAAGCGATCCCTTTGTCCTGATCGAACGCGCGGGGAAATTCTATGGCCGCGGCGCGTGCGATATGAAGGCCTTCATTGCCTGCGTACTGGCTGTCCTTCCATCCTTTGCCAAACGTGACCTGCAGCGGCCCCTGCACCTTGCCTTTACGCATGACGAAGAAACCGACATGGCCGGCGCGCGGCGTTTGACGGACCATCTTCGCAAGGAGGGCATCGTACCATCATGGACATGGATCGGTGAGCCGACAGAACTTTACCTCATTGATCAGCACAAAGGTACCGCCTTTTTTGAAACGAAAATCACTGGTGTCCCCGGCCATTCCAGCAAACCGGATAAAGGCCTCAACGCTATCGAGCTGGGAGCACAATTTCTCGATATCATTAAACGTACCGCACATGGTCGAAAACAAAAACCGTTCGCGGACTCACGTTTCGACCCACCTTATTCAACCTTCAATCTCGGCATTATCGAAGGCGGAACGGCAGAGAATATTATTGCCGAGCATTGCCGTATTGTCTGGCAGGTGCGAACGCATCCCGGCGATGATCTCGACAAAACACTGGATGAAATTGAACGCACGACAACAAAGGAAATTAAACCGCGCTTTGCCGTCTTTGCACCGCGTGCGGGGATGAGCACATGCATATGTTCGCGCGTCCCTCCCCTCATGCCGGTTGCGGATAACCCCGGCGAGGAAATCCTTAAACGCCTGACCGGCCGGAACGATACACAGGCGGTTTCCTTCGGGACTGAGGGTGGCTTTTACCAAGGCCTTGGCGCGCCTGTGATTATCTGCGGCCCGGGCAGCATTGATCAGGCCCATAAGGCCGACGAATATGTCAACCGGGAGCAATTGACAGCCTGTGTTGCGTTGCTGGAAAAAACCCTGGCGGAAGTGACGAAGTAAGGTTTTGTGATGCCTGATTTCAATTTCAAAATTCGCGCCCGCGATCAAACCGCCCGCAGCGGGAGCGTGACGACAGCACATGGCACCTTCGAAACGCCATGTTTTATGGCGACGGGTACGGCTGCGACGGTTAAGGCAATGCCGGTCGATGCCATACGTGCGGCGGGGGCGGAACTTGTCATCTGCAACACCTATCATTTGATGATTCGGCCGGGCTCGGAATTGATCGCGAAACTGGGCGGGTTGCATAAATTCATGGGCTGGGATGGCCCGATTTTGACTGATTCCGGTGGTTATCAGGTCATGTCCTTGTCGTCTCTTCGCAAAATTTCCGAGAACGGTGTCGTGTTCCGTTCGCATCTGGACGGTACCAAGCATGATTTGACGCCCGAGCGCGCCATACAGATCCAGTATGATCTCGATTCCGACATCACCATGTGCCTTGACGAATGTACGCCACATCCGGCAACGCATGAAGAAGCGGCCTCCTCAATGCACATGTCGATGCGTTGGGCCGAGCGCTGCAGACAGGCGTTTAAGCCGCGTCCCGGCTATGCGCTCTTCGGTATCAATCAGGGCGGTATGCATGAAGATCTGCGCTGCGAATCCGCCGAGAAACTTCAGCAAATTGGTTTCGATGGCTATGCCATCGGCGGCCTTGCGGTGGGTGAGGGGCAGGAAAAAATGCTCCGCGTGCTGGATGCCACATTGCCGTATTTAACCACCGAGAAACCGCGCTATTTGATGGGCGTTGGCTGGCCGGATGATATTGTCGGCGCGGTGAAGCGTGGTGTCGATATGTTCGATTGTGTCATCCCGACACGTTCTGGCCGCACGGGGCAAGGGCTGACGCGGCGCGGCGCCATCAATATCCGTAACGCGCGTCATCAGGCTGATCCGCGCCCGATCGACGAGGCTTGCGGCTGCCCTGCCTGCCGCAATCATTCCCGCGCCTATATCCATCATCTGTTCCGCGCCAATGAAATGCTGGGTCCGATGCTTTTGACGGCGCATAATATGCATTATTATCAGGTATTGATGCACGGCATGCGGCTGGCGATTGGCGAAGGCCGGTTTGATGCTTTTGCTGCTTCGTTTTATGAAGAACAGGCGCAGAGGGATATTGAGGCGCGTACATGAAAAAAATCCTGTCGATCTTTTTTCTGATTATGCTTTCTATTTCGGTTGCACAAGCTGCCACTAACGAAACGGACACAGATGATGGCAAGGGTGCGTCGGGCCTCCCGGTGCCACGTTTCGCGTCTTTGCGTAGCAACGAAGTCAATATGCGCACGGGGCCTGGCACACGTTATCCAATCGAATGGGTGCTGACGCGTCAAGGCCTGCCGGTTGAGATCATCGCCGAATTCGAGGTCTGGCGCCGGGTGCGTGAACCAGATGGTGCAGAAGGTTGGATCCATAAGAGCGCCCTGTCAGGCAAGCGCATGGCCATAGTGATGGGTACGCCGCGTGACCTGCATGGCGGCGTTGACCCTCAATCACCAGTGGTAGCGCATCTGGAAGTTGGTGCTTTGGGGCAGGTCTTATCTTGTGCCAAAGACTGGTGCCGCCTTAAATTCGAAGGTGTGAAAGGCTGGCTTCCTAAAACTGCTTTTTGGGGCGCAGAAGCAGAAGAAATTTTTGACTAATCGAGCTGCGCCGCCAGGCTAATAAATTCCCTGATCTTTGTAGGGTCTTTGCGACCGGTTTCATCCTCGACGCCGGAAGAAACATCAAGCGTTCGCGCGCCGGTGACCTGAACCGCTTCGGCGATATTGGAAGAGTTAAGTCCTCCCGCCAGCATCCAGGGTTTTTTGAACACGCGCCCGCGCAAAAGATTCCAGTCAAAGCTTTGTCCTGTACCGCCAGTTGGCTCTTCGCCGATGCGCGTATCGAATAACAACCGGTCGGCGACGGCTTCAAAATCTGCAACCGGTTTTAAATCGTCGGCAGTCGCGATACGTAACGCTTTCATAACCGGCAGGTTGGCTAGGCGCCGCACGGCTTCAACGCGGCCGGGTGTTTCGTTGCCATGAAGCTGTAGGATATTGAGCGGTACAGCGTTTAATACCTCGCGAATTTCATTATCCGATGCATCAACAAAAAGCCCAACACGTTTAACGGAAGATGGTACCAAAATGGCCAATTCGCCGGCTTCGTAAGGTGAGATAAGGCGTTTCGATAAGGCGTGAAAAACAAAACCAATATAATGAGCACCAGCCTCAACCGCAGTCTCGACTCCGGCTGCGTCATGCAACCCGCAGATTTTGACATCCACACTCACGCTGCAATCTCCTGACCAATTCGTTGCGCCGCTTCCGCAGGATTATCCGCGCCTGTAATTGGGCGCCCGATGACAAGATACGTAGCGCCAGCGGCAATGGCTTCACCCGGTGTCATGATACGCTTCTGGTCATTTGCTGCTGCCCAGGAGGGGCGGATACCGGGGACCGTGAGGATAAAATCAGGGCCCAGTTCTTGACGCAGGATTTTGACTTCTTCAGGCGAGCAGACAACACCGTCGAGTCCGCTGGCCCGCGCTAATTTGGCGAGCCTGACTACCTGACGTGTTGTGTCGTCATCCTGTCCGACAGTAGCAAGGTCGGTGGCATCAAGGCTCGTTAGCACCGTCACACCAAGCAGTTTTGGCCTCATTGCACCCGCTCTGGTCGCCGCATCGGCAGCTGCGCGCATCATTGCGGGGCCGCCAGAGGTGTGAATTGTCAAAAAAGACGGTTTAAGCGGCAGTATGGAGATGACCGCGCCCGCGACTGTGTTCGGAATATCATGCAGTTTGAGATCAAGGAAAATTGGCAGATCAGAGGCCACGGCTTTATAGCCTGCCACGCCATTCGCCAGAAAAAATTCGAGGCCTAGTTTTAGTCCATGCACATAATGCCTTATCTGTGTGACAAGTTTTTGTGCCTTCGCAAGATCAGGCGTATCCACCGCGCAGAATACGGGATTTATGTTTTTCATGGACTCCTCCGAAAAGACCATTTTGCTCTCGGGCGGGGCAGCAACGAAACTGTTTTATCCGTCTGCGGAGGAAGAACGGTTTGTTTGAGTTCATCCATTTTATTCTGCAAGGAGGCAAGATCTCGACGCAGATGCCGTGTTGCTAGACGATTCGGCAGGGAGCTAATCCAGGTAAGAATCGCACCCAATAAAAGGCCAAAGAAAAAAGTGCCCAGCGTCAGGAAACAGAGCGGCGCCTGCGCTTTCATACCAAAGGGCCAGAAGCTGATTGTGGCGCTTTGCCGATTCGCCAAAGCGAAAGCCAGCGCCAGAAAAACAATAATAACGCCAAGGAGGCTAGAAAGCAGTCTCATGGGGGAGTTTTAGCAAAAGGCCGGCCGGATACCAGTTAATCGTCCGAAGTTCCTTCGATGCCATTCAAACGGTCACGCAGCTGCTTACCCGTCTTGAAGAAGGGCACATACTTTTCGGCCACGGAAACCGTTTGACCGGTCCGCGGGTTGCGGCCCTGCCGCGCATCGCGTTTCTTAACCGAAAAGGCACCAAAACCGCGTAATTCAACACGGCTATTACGCGCCAGGGCGTTGGAAATCTCGTCGAAAACGGTGTTGACGATCCGTTCAATATCCCGCTGCAAAAGATGCGGATACTTCTCGGCCAGGCGCAGGATTAAATCGGACTTAGTCATCGGGACACCTCAAACTCGTGTATGAGTCGATTGAAACTGCCAAAGCAACCATGCCAAGTCAAGACACAACCAAAACTAACCCTTTGGGGCGCAAGGCATTTTTAGGGAGGATGTGGAAAAATAGAAAGCGGGGATTGGAAGCGGCTGCTCCCAATCCCCGAATTCCCTGTTATTCGGCCTTCTTCTGGCCGGCTTTCTTGATCGCCGCGCCGAGGATGTCGCCGAGGGAAGCGCCGGAATCGGATGAACCGTATTCCGCCATCGCCTGTTTCTCTTCCTCAACTTCGCGTGCCTTGATCGACAATGTCACCTTGCGTGTGCCCTTGTCGATATTGGTAATCTTGGCGTCGACTTTTTCGCCGACAGCAAAACGGTCAGGTTTCTGTTCCGAACGTTCGCGTGCCAGGTCGCCGCGCTTGATGAAGCCGGTGAAGCCCTGGCCTTGATCTCCGAGAGTAACCTCGATGCCGTTTTCGACAATTGTGCTGACAGTGCAGGTGACCACGTCGCCTTTCTTGAAGCTGACGGCGACGCCTTCGAACGGATCCGGTGTCATTTGCTTGATACCGAGGCCGATGCGCTCTTTAGCGGCATCAATGTCCAGCACTTTAACAGTGACGTTCTGGCCCTTCTGATAATCCTTGATGGCGTCCTCACCCTGCTTGTCCCAGGCAATGTCAGACATATGCACCATGCCGTCGATATCCCCCGGTAGGCCCACAAATAGACCGAATTCGGTGATGTTGCGGATCTCGCCCGACAACGTATCGCCGACCGTGTGGCTATGCTTGAACTGTTCCCATGGGTTTTCGACGCATTGCTTGATGCCGAGGCTGATGCGGCGCTTCTGCATGTCGATGTCGAGAACCATGACCTCGACTTCCTGGCTAGTCGAAACAATCTTGCCGGGATGGACGTTCTTTTTGGTCCACGACATTTCTGAAACATGCACCAGACCTTCGATACCGGGTTCCAGCTCCACAAAGGCACCGTAATCGGTGATGTTCGTGACACGGCCCTTGAGACGCATGCTGGCCGGGTATTTGGCGGCAATGCCTTCCCATGGATCGGATTCCAATTGTTTCATACCGAGGCTGATGCGATGGGTTTCCGGATTGAAGCGGATGACCTGCACCTGTACCTGTTGGCCGATATGCAGGGTTTCGGATGGATGATTGATGCGTTTCCATGCGATATCGGTGACGTGGAGCAAACCATCCACACCGCCGAGATCGACGAAGGCGCCGTAATCGGTGATGTTCTTGACGACACCGGTCAGGATTTGGCCTTCCTTGAGATTGGCGACAAGTTCCGTGCGGGCTTCGGCGCGGCTTTCTTCCAGAACGGCGCGACGCGAGACAACGATATTGCCGCGTGTTCTGTCCATCTTGAGGATCTGAAAAGGTTGCGGCGTACCCATCAATGGCGTGATGTCTTTTACGGGGCGGATGTCAACCTGGCTGCCGGGCAAAAAAGCCATAGCGCCGTTGAGATTGACGGTGAAGCCACCCTTGACGCGACCATCGATTGTGCCGGTGACATGTGCACCTTTATCGAACGATTCCTGCAGCACGGTCCAGCTTTCTTCGCGTTTAGCTTTTTCGCGCGACAGCATCGCTTCACCGTTGCGGTCTTCCATGCGCTCGAGAAACACCTCAACTGTATCGCCGGCTTTGAGTTCAGCGGCGACGCCCCCCATCGTAAATTCACGAAGAGCAATACGACCTTCGGATTTCAAACCGACATCAACAAGGACGAAATCGTTTTCGATGGAAAGGACTTTGCCTTTAATGACCTGGCCTTCAAGTCGACCGGCTTTGCCGAAAGATTCATCAAGCATTGCGGCAAATTCGCCGGAACCTTGGGTGTTTGCGGGTTCGTGATGTTTTTTGCTGGCGGCGCGCTTGCTGGCGGCGCTTTTCTGGGCTGCGCGAGGAGACATGTTGGATTTCACTTTCTGATTGCAGACTGGGTTGCGTGAACCCGTTCATCTGCCTGCTTTCGCTTTTACCTGATTTTTTGATCAGGCATCTGTTGATTTACGAATTGGGATAACTGGCGGAGGCTGAAAGCAGGGCCGCATGCCGTTATCGTCAATCCGCTGCCAGCACCTCGCTGGCGATCTTTAGGGCTGCAGCGTAGGACTCTTCGGCAGTCATTTCGGTTGTATCGAGAATGACGGCATCAGGAGCCGGTTTTGCCGGAGCGACAACGCGTTTTGCATCCCTTGCGTCCCGCGCCTGCATGTCCCTAAGAACGGCGGCGTAAGTAACATTTCCCCCCCGTTCCTGCAACTCCTTAAAACGTCGCTGAATGCGGGCTTCCTTGCTGGCGGTAATGTAGATCTTAACCTTTGCCCCTGGCGCTATGACGGTGCCGATGTCCCGACCATCTAAAACAGCGCCTTTTTTATCGCCCGGGGGGTGGGCGGCGAAATCTTTCTGGAATTGCAAAAGCGCCCGCCGGACTTCGGGGATCGCCGCGACTTTGGAGGCAGCCTGTGCCGTGCTGTCCTCGCGCAAACCGGGGTCTTCGGCATTCAGGGATTTGGGTGAAAGAGCCCGCGCGGCTTGTGTGGCATCGGCGGTGTTCGACGGGTCACCGCCGGATTTCAGCACCGCGAGCCCGACGGCGCGGTACAGAAGGCCGGTATCGAGATGGGCGAAATCAAAATGTGCTGCCAGGCGTCTGGCGATCGTGCCTTTGCCGCTGGCCGAAGGCCCATCGATGGCGATGATGAGGGCGTTCATAGCTTGCTGTGCAGCATCAACCGCTCAACCCTTCCACCTTGTCGCAGATGGACGGTGAGTATTTGATCGATATCTGCTTCATTCTTAGGCGAATACCATACACCTTCGGGATAGATGACAATGCAGGGACCGAGTTCGCAGCGATCGAGGCATCCGGCGCCGTTAATACGTATATTCGAAAGGCCCAATTCCTTGGCCTTACCCTTCATATAATTGCGCAGGCGCTCACTGCCCTTCGAGGCGCAGCAGCCGCGTTTATGTCCCTCCGGCCGCTGGTTGGTGCAGCAGAAAACATGAGATTTGTAGAAAAGAGGTGGATCCTGGGCATTTGTCATGATCTGACTATACACTCTTGCTTTTCAGGAACGAAAGAACCATGTAAAAGCCAGTTGTTAGTTGTTCGTTGCTAGGGATTAGCGGCTTATGGCTAGCCACTTTATAGCCAACAACCAGTGATTAACAACTTGATGCTGACCTCTCTCGCCCGTAAGTTTTTTGGATCGCATAATGAGCGTATCCTCCGCACCCAGGACAAAACCGTTGCCCGGATTAATGTTCTCGAACCCAGTTTCAAGGCACTTTCTGACGAACAGTTAAAGGCCAAAACAGGGGAATTCAAGATCCGTCTGGCAAAAGGCGAAACGCTCGACCAGCTTTTGCCCGAAGCCTTTGCGACGGTGCGTGAAGCCGCTTGGCGTGTCCTCGGCCAGCGGCCTTTCGATGTCCAGCTGCGCGGCGGCATCGTGCTGCATGAGGGCAAGATTGCTGAAATGAAAACCGGCGAAGGCAAGACTTTGGTGGCGACCTTGCCAGTTTATCTCAACGCATTGTCCGGCAAGGGCGTACATGTCGTAACGGTAAACGATTATCTGGCCAAGCGCGACAGCGCCTGGATGGGTAGGATTTACAATTTCCTCGGCTTGACTACGGGTTGTATTGTGCATGGTCTTGACGACTCCGAACGGCGCGCGGCCTATGCCGCTGATACTACCTATGGCACCAATAACGAATTTGGCTTCGATTATCTGCGCGACAATATGAAATTCACGCATGACGACCTCGTGCAGCGGCCGTTCAATTTTGCCATCGTCGATGAAGTCGACAGTATTCTGGTCGATGAAGCGCGTACGCCGCTGATTATCTCTGGCCCTGCCGAAGATTCATCCGAGCTTTATATGAAGGTCGACGTTCTGATTCCGCGGCTCGCGGAAGAAGATTATGAAAAAGACGAAAAAGGACGCACCGTCACATTGACCGAAGTCGGTAATGTGAAGATCGAAAATTTACTAGGCGAAGCTGGGTTGTTGACGCCGGGCGGTGGCCTTTATGATCCGCAGAATGTACAAGTGGTGCATCACGTCAATCAGGCGCTGCGCGCGCATAAACTGTTCGCACGTGATGTGGATTACATCGTCAAAAACGACAAGGTCGTCATCATCGACGAGTTTACCGGCCGTATGATGGAAGGCCGCCGCTATTCCGAAGGCCTTCATCAGGCGCTGGAAGCCAAAGAACATGTCGCGATTCAGCGCGAGAACCAGACTCTCGCCAGCATCACTTTCCAGAACTATTTCCGTCTTTACCCTAAGCTCGCGGGTATGACGGGTACGGCGCTGACCGAGGCTGCTGAATTCGCCGAAATTTATGGGCTGGAGGTGGTCGAAATTCCGACCAATGTGTCAGTCAAGCGCGACGACATGCATGACGAAGTCTATGGCACGATGAAAGAAAAGTACGACGCCATCGTCAAACTGATTGAGGAATGTCGCGAACGCGGACAGCCTTTATTGGTCGGTACTGTGTCGATTGAAAAATCGGAAACCCTGTCGGACCTCCTCAAACAGCGGAAGGTTTCACACAGCGTTTTGAACGCCCGTTTTCACGATCAGGAAGCGCAGATTATCGCCCAGGCTGGACGCCCGAGCGCTGTAACCATTGCCACCAATATGGCGGGACGCGGCACGGATATTCAGCTTGGTGGTAATTTTGAAATGCGTCTTGCGGAAGAATTGAAGGATGTAACTGACGAAGCCGAACGTGCGCGCCGAACGGAAATCATTAAAAAGGAGATCGAGGAGGCGCGCGCAAAGGTTCGCGCCGCAGGTGGCCTTTTTGTCGTCGGAACCGAACGTCATGAGTCCCGCCGCATCGATAATCAGCTGCGGGGTCGGTCCGGTCGTCAGGGTGATCCCGGCGCGTCGATTTTTTTCTTGTCGCTCGAAGACGATCTCATGCGCATCTTCGGCGCACACAACCGGACACAAGAAATTTTGGCGCGGCTTGGTTTGCGCGATGGTGAAAAGATCGCACATCCATGGATTACGACGGCATTGGCAAAAGCGCAGCAGAAAGTCGAAGCACGAAATTTTGATATGCGCAAAAATCTGCTGAAATTCGACAATATCATGAACGATCAGCGCAAGGTGATTTACGAACAGCGGCGCGAGATCATGGCGACGGAAGATATTGCCGACATCATCCGCGATTTGCGCGAGGACGTCATTCATATGTTGGTTACACAAGCTATCCCACCCCATTCCTATGTCGAGCAATGGGATCTTCCCGGCTTGACGGAGCGGGTGAAGGATATCTTGAGCCTTGATCTGCCGATCGAGGCGTGGGGCAAAGAAAACGGCATCGCTGAACATGAGATCGAACAGCGCATCATCAAAGCCGCGACGGATAAAGTTGCTGAAAAAACGGCTGTGGTGACTCCCGAAGCCCTGCGGCGCGCCGAAAAAGCAGCGTTGCTCAGCGTTCTCGATCAGTCCTGGAAGGAGCATCTTCTGGCGCTCGACCATCTGCGGCAGGGCATTCATCTGCGTGGCTATGGGCAGCGCGATCCGCTGAACGAATACAGCCGGGAAGCCTTCGGCCTTTTCCAGATCATGTTGGAATCGATCCGTGAGCAGGTAACAAAGACCCTGATGTCCACGGCTTTACGCCTGCCTTCGCTGGATGAAATCATGGCACAACGCCGCGCTTCGATGCAGGAAATTCACAGTGCGCCGCCAGATGCTTTGTCGCCTTTCGGCAATGAACCACTGCCTGAGGGAGTGGTTGTCCGCCATCCTTCTAGCAACCGTCCCGTACCACAACGTCCGGTGCAGAATGTCTTCGATCAAAACAATCCGGATACCTGGCATCGGACCTCACGCAATGCACCATGCCCCTGTGGTTCGGGTAAGAAATACAAGCATTGTCACGGCGCGGCGGAGTAAGTTGCGTGTTCGGGAATGTTGATATCGACCCTCCCGCCGATCCATGGATTCTCTTCCACGAATGGTATGTACTGGCTGAAAAGCATGAGCCGGATGATCCGGGCGCTATGGCTTTGGCGACATCCTGTAAGGATGGCATGCCTTCAGTGCGCATCATTCTTCTGAGAGGGTACAAAAATGACCAGCTGGTTTTTTTTACCAATCGCTTGAGCCAGAAGGGCGAAGAGCTGAAAGAAAACCCTCGCGCCGCAATTTGTTTGTATTGGAAATCGCTCGACCGGCAGATTCGTGCCGAAGGGCCGGTGAGCTTGCTGGACGACAAGGAGTCCGACACCTATTTCGCTACACGGCCGCGCGGTAGCCAGATCGGCGCCTGGGCTTCGCTTCAATCACGGCCTCTGGCCAACCGTTCTGTGCTCGAAGAACAAATGCGGGCGCTGGAACGGCGCTATGAAGGCTTGCCTGTTCCCCGTCCCCCGCATTGGGGCGGTTATGCGCTGAAGCCCCTGAGGATTGAATTCTGGCAAGAAAGAGAGTTTCGTCTTCATGACCGGATTGTCTATGATCGCGGCGACATGACAAAACCCTGGGCCATCGAGAGGCTATTTCCATGATCGACAAATCCGAACTCCTTGCCATCGGTAACGATCGCCTGCGTCGCCTCGCAACCTATGCCAGCATTAGTGTGGCTATCATTCTTATTGGCGCGAAATTGGTCGCTTGGTTTCTAACCGATTCCGTAGCGATGCTGTCGTCCCTGCTGGATTCAACCATTGATCTTCTCTCTTCGCTGGTGACTGCCTATGGAGTTGCCAGTGCCTTGCGTCCACCCGATCGTGAACATCGTTTCGGTCATGGCAAGGCTGAGCCTTTGGCAGCCCTGGCACAATCAGCTTTTATCGTCGGATCTTCCGTTTTGTTGGGTTATGAAGCGCTCAGCCGCTTTTATCACCCCCATGAGATTCAGAATGAAAATACCGGTTATGGAGTTATGGCTCTGGCGGTCGCCCTGACAGCAGTACTTGTCTGGTTTCAGCATTTTGTCGTTCATCGTACCAGTTCAATCGCCATTCATGCCGATCGTCTGCATTATGTCGGGGATCTGGTCGTCAATATCGCCGTTGCTGCCGCTTTTGCCCTGCATCAGGTAACAGGCATGGATTGGTTTGATCCGGTTTTTGCTTTGGCTATTGCCGCAGGCCTGACGTTCACGGCGTATCGCATCGCCATGCGCGCTCTGCATATTCTTATGGACCATGAATTACCGGATGAAGATCGGGCCAAAATCAGGACGATTGTCGAAGCGCAGTCCTCGGTCCATGGTCTGCACGATATGCGTACCCGCTCTGACAGTGACCGGGCCTTTATGGAACTCCATGTTGAAATGGATCCGCAGATGTCACTGCGCGATGCGCATGCAATTTCCGACATCATTATGGTCGAACTGCAGAAAGCTTTTCCCAGCGCCGACATCATCATCCATCAAGATCCCGCCGGGCTTGAAGAAGATCGACTTGATACGCAAATTGCGCGCCGGATTTAGGGATAAGCTTCAGTATAACTGAAAGACCAAAGCCAAAGTCGCGCGTGGAAACTGTCCGCAGGCAACTTCCACGGGTTGATTGCCGAGAGTGGCCAAGTCGGATGTATGGTCATAAAATCGGTGCCAGATTGTATCCGTTCTCTCTTCACGTGCTTCCATAAGGCGCAGACCGAGATCGGCGCCGTTATGCGCAAAAAACAGGGACAATCTTCGGCAGTCACGCGTCGGCATAATGGTCTCGATGCGTGCCGTGGAAGAGGTCGTAGCTGTGGATGTGATCGATCCTTTCCACGGATTTTCGAGCGTTGAAGGATTGCCGCCGCTGACCTCGGTCAGGAGCCCGGCATGTTCCAGACCAGCCAGAAGATCGTCACCTGGATGCGTGGCAAAACGTTTATCCGCCGCCGATATATTGCGCATGATCACCACAAGATGGAGGATTTGGTCGGTTGCATGAGCGAAGCGGGCATTTTCAATAATTGCCGTGGTGGAGACCCAAATACCGGCAAAAACCACAATAACGGCCGGCAAAAGCACAACCGCTTTGAGAATCCGCCTTTGATTTTTTAGGGGTAGCAATAAAGAAGGCATAAGTCCCTTATAAAACAGACCACGCTTTCACCCAAATTCTTTTTAGGCTATAGGCCTTCTGACCGGAAAACGCAGAACGCAGGAGGAAATCATGTCCATTGCACAAGGCAAGGCGGCCGTCATTACGGGGTCGACCAGCGGTATCGGCCAAGGCATTGCTGAAGCACTCGCCAAGGAAGGCGCTAATATTATGCTCAACGGGCTTGGTGATTCGGCCAAAATCGAGGAACAGCGCGCGGGGCTTGAAAAAACCTTCGGCATTAAAGCGGCCTATCACCCGGCTGATATGACTAAACCGGACCAAATTAAAGATATGATCGACAAAACGGTGTCGACTTTTGGCCGGATCGATATTCTGGTCAACAACGCTGGCATCCAGCATGTGGCCCCAATTGAGGAATTTCCGCCTGAGACATGGGATATGATTATCGCCATCAATATGACGGCCAGTTTTCATACCATTCGCACGGCTATACCCTACATGAAAAAACAGAAATGGGGACGCATCATCCAGATTGCTTCGGCCCATGCGCTGGTCGCCTCGCCAGACAAATCGGCCTATGTTGCGGCCAAACACGGGCTGGCAGGTTTGACCAAAACCGTGGCGCTTGAAACCGCCGAGGTCAATATCACCTGCAACGCCATCTGTCCTGGCTATGTGTGGACGCCCTTGGTCGCCAATCAAATCGCCGATACCGCTAAGGCGCGTGGTATGACCGAAGACAAAGTCAAAAGCGACGTCATTCTGGCCGCGCAACCGACGCGCAAATTCACGACGGTGGAGCAAATCGGCGGATTGGTATTGTTTTTATGCTCACCGGCCGCTGATAATATCACCGGCTCCCTGCAATCGATCGACGGCGGCTGGACGGCAGCCTAGGCGAAAGGCATGATGCACCCTGAGGGTGCTTAATGATTCCCGCTTCTATACCCACGCCTGACCAACCGCTTTGGCAACCTGCGCCTGACGTTTTTATGCGTGCGCAAATCGGCGCCTTCATGCGTGAAGTTTTTAAGCGCTATGGAACGCAAGCCAAAAATTATGCCGAGTTGCATCGCTGGTCGGTAGAAAACCGCGCCGATTTTTGGTCGCTGGTCTGGGATTTCTGCGGCGTTAAAGGGTTTAAGGGCGGCGAGGTTGTGCGCAACTCGGATCAGATGCCAGGGAGTACATGGTTTCCTGAAGCGCGACTGAACTATGCCGAAAATCTCCTGTGCATGGCTGAAGAAGGTGGACGCAATAAACCGGCTGTCGTTTTCTGGGCTGAGGATAAAAGCGAAAGCCGCCTGACTTTCGGCGAGCTTTACGATCGGGTTTCCATTCTGACGCAGCATTTGCGCGCGCGCGGCCTAAAACCCGGCGATCGCGTTGTTGCGCTGGTGGCTAATACGCCGGAAGCTGTCATTGCTATGTTGGCGACCAGTGCCGTCGGCGCTGTGTTCTCATCCTGTTCGCCGGATTTCGGTACGCCGCTTATTCTTAGCCGTTTCGGGCAGATCGAACCGAAAATTTTCTTTGCCAGTGATGGGCAATATTACAAAGGTAAGGTAATTGATCTCTCGGCTAAGATCCGCGAGATCGAAGCGGCGCTACCGACGTTGGAAGAAACCATTCTGCTGCCTTTTTTGCAGGAAAATCCATCGCATGAAGGCTTGCGCCGTGCAACAAACCTTGGTGCCATTCTACGTGATGGCATACCGCAAAAAATCGCTTTCGAACGACTCCCATTCGATCACCCGCTTTTCATCCTCTATTCCTCGGGTACAACCGGACTGCCGAAAGGTTTTGTGCATGGGCAGGGTGGTGTTCTGCTCCAGCATCTCAAGGAATACCGATTGCAATGCGATATAGCTGGAGGTGATCGAGTTTTTTATCACACCACATGTGGTTGGATGATGTGGAATTGGCTGGTTTCGGCTTTGGCGGTCGGCGCGAGTTTGATGCTTTATGATGGCAATCCGATAGTGAATGACGGGAATATCTTATTCGATTTCGCGCAGGAAGAAAAATTTACATTGTTTGGCACCTCGGCGCCATTCGTGCAGGGTATCAAGGCGATGGGTCTTGTGCCAAAACAAACGCATGATTTGTCGTCGCTGAAAATTCTTACCTCGACCGGTGCGCCGCTTCTGCATGAACATTTTGATTATCTGTACGACAAGATTTTAGGCAATGTACAGGTGTCGTCGATTTCCGGCGGCAGCGATATTGTCAGCCTCTTTGTCTGCGGAAACCCGATCTCACCGGTCTGGCGCGGTGAGATTCCTGGCGCTGGGCTCGGTATGGATATGGCTGTGTTCGACGCAAACGGTAAGGAGCTGATGCAGGGTGGCGGTGAACTGGTTTGCCGCAAATCTTTTCCAGCCATGCCGGTGTGTTTCTGGAATGATCCCGATAATAAAAAATACAAGACCGCCTATTTCGAGAAATGGCCGAATGTCTGGCGTCACGGCGACTGGACTGAACGCACGCCTCATGGCGGTTTCATCATCCATGGTCGATCGGATTCCACCACCAACCGGCAAGGCATTCGTATCGGTACGGCAGAATTCTATAATCTGCTGCAAGGCGTAGCCGGGATTGAAGAGAGCTTGATCGTCAGCCATCGCCTGCCGGGAGATGAACGCATACTTCTGTTCGTTAAACTGGCTGAGGGCATGACGATGACCGACGACTTTAAAAAGAAAATCGCGCGCCATATGAAAGAGCAGGGCTCACCACGCCATGTGCCGGATGAAATTCATCAGGCACCCGGCATCCCCATGACCCGCAACGCTAAAAAAGCCGAGATCGCCGTCGAAAACATTTTTCACGGCAAGCCGGTAACGAATGTGACTTCGCTTTCTAATCCGGAAGTCCTGACTTTTTATGAAGACTTCGCGCGGACGTCGCTTAAAGGCTAGAACGGCATCAGGATATCAAGCAGCTGATCGCCGTAACGCGGCTGCTGAACGTCGGTGATATTGCCCTTGCCTCCGTATTCAATACGCGCCTCGGCGATCTGATTATAGGTAATGGAATTGGTGGAATCGATGTCCTGCGGCCGGATGATACCCTTGATCGTCAATTGGCGGATGTCAAAATTGACCGAGACCTGCTGCTTGCCCTGAATCACAAGATTGCCGTTCGGCAGCACCTGAACGATGGTGGCTGCCAATTGCAGATCGATCTGTTCCTGTCGTGCGATCGAACCCTTGCCGTCGTTGCTGAGGGCGCTGGCGGTATCCAGCAGGCTGGCTGGGTCGACGGCCGAGGGGAAAACCTTGCTCAGCTTCGTCTCAAAGCCCAGCAGATTTGTTGCGCTCGCCGTATCAGAATTATCCCGCGAACGTTTGGTCTCATTCTGGATTTGTGCTTGATCATTGATGGTAACAAGAACAGTGAGGATATCGCCAACGCGACTTGCACGCTGGTCACGGAAGAAGGCACGCGCGCCCGTTTGCCATAACGAATTCGGCTGGTTTTCGGCCAGCGATGGCGGCGGCATCGGCATTTTGACCGGTACGTAACCGGGCGAATGTGTCGGATCCTGAATCGTGTCTGTCTGCGGCGCGTCACCAATGTCAGAAATACGGTCATAGGCATTGCAGGCGGCAAGAGAAATCATCGCCGTGGTGAGCAGCACCAGACGCCAACCACGATTTTTTTTCCGGATTTCGTTCATTGCGCCGCCGCCAGTTTCTGATTGATCTCGACACGCACCGTGCCAGGACCATCGACGACGCCTTCAATCATGCGATTGCTTTGGGTGTTAATGACGCGCACCGCATCGCCTTTGGAGCCGTCTTGCAAGGCTTTCCCTTGCGCTGTGATGGTCATGAAAGAGGTTTCGATTTTGAGCGTCACAAGCGATCCGCGCGTCACGAAGCGGGGTGGAATGATATCCTGCACACGCAGGACTTCTTCGCCATTCACGTCGCGCCGCAATTCATGGCCAATAAGCTGACTGGCGTCGGTGATAATCGTGCCATTAGCGTGGTCTTCCGGTACGAGTATGGTATCGAGATCTACGGCGCCGATGATTGTACCGCTTTCAAGTCGTCGAGCGAGTACCGGCACGCTGCGCTTAAATGTTATGTGACCCGAAACCGGCACGGAAAACACACCGCCCGGCGTGGCGGCAGTGAGATCAGCGCGAAAACGCTTGGCCAAGGTATCATAGTCAAAATTGTTGAGCGAAAAATCCGGCGTATGGTCAGTCGGCAACGCGACATCGAGCGCGTGGTTATCGAATGTAACATCGATGGTGTTTTTCGGGTTCGAGGCATTCAGATCCTTGATCCGTGTAGCAACCGCTTCGCGGATCATGTCGGCAGTAATATGGGCGCAGGCGGTGGTGACGACGATATGGTCCGCCAGGCTCTTTGATTTCCAGTTGAGCCTGTATTTCTCTGCGACGCGGGTCAGAACGGAGGCGTCATAGGTAACCTGTTTACCCGGCATGGGCGCTTGGGCGATGTCGCGATCCATATCCGACGGAATGCCGTCAAAAATATCGCTGAGACGCACGGTCATGCGTTGCACTTCAACGGCGTCGTGTAGCGTTATGGGCGTGTCGGCAATGCAAGGCTGGGGCGACCCGGCAATGCCGCCGGTGACGATCCATAAAACCCATAAAATGCGGCCGAATCTATTCATTTTACGACTTCATCTGGTTGGCCGTGCTGAGCATCTGGTCGGCGGTGTTGATGACTTTCGAGTTCATTTCATAAGCGCGTTGTGCCGTGATCAGGTCGGTAATCTGCGAGACGATGTCGACATTCGACGTTTCGATCGAACCCTGCACGATGCTGCCGAACTGGTTGGTATTGGGATTTCCGGTAACCGGCGTGCCCGAGGCTTGGGTTTCTTTCAAAAGATTCTGGCCGATGGCATCAAGACCGGCGGGGTCGATGAAGGACGCCAACTGCAGCTGGCCGAGCGTCTGTTGATTGACCTGGCCGGAGATCGTTGCCAGGACCTGGCCGCTGGCATTAACGGTGATCGAGGTCGCTGTTGCCGGGACAGTGATACTGGGAATGATTTGATAACCGTCGGCAGTCACCAACTGGCCGGTCTGATTGAGCTGGAGCGAGCCGGAACGAGTGTAGGCGGTCGTGCCGTCCGGCAGCTGCACCTGAAAATAGCCGAGACCGTTGATTGCCATATCGAGCGGATTGCTGGTGACGCTCAGGTTACCCTGCGAATTGATGCGATACGTGGCGGCCGGCATGACACCGAGACCGACAGCCAGACCTGACGGCAGAATAGTACCGGTATCCGACGATTGCGATCCGACGCTGCGCATATTTTGGTACAACAGATCTTGGAATTCGGTGCGCGAACTTTTGAAGCCCGTGGTCGAGAGATTGGCGATGTTGTTCGAAATCACTTCGACATTCAGCTGCTGGGCTTCCATGCCCGTGGCGGCGATACTTAGCGCTCTCATTGGTTGTTCTCCTTAATCCTAATTTGCCGTGGTTTTTGCAAGAACGGTGATGGCGTTGTCGAGGCGTTGATTTTCCTGGCTGATCATGTTGGCGGCTTGTTCGTAGGCGCGCTGAACGCGGATCAGATCGGTCATTTCGTTGATGGGTTTGACGTTGGATTGCTCGAGTGAACCTTGGATAACAATGGCCTTGTCCACGGTCGGCAGCGGCGTCTGGGTCGTTGTGTAAAGTCCGTTGCCTTGCGGCTGCATTTGTTGTTCGTTGGCGAAGGAGGCGATGCCGACTTTACCAAGAACGGCGAGGTCGACGCCGTTGTTGACACGTGCCGAAACCGTGCCGTCACCGGTGACAGTAATTTCGCGCACGGTGTCGGGAACGATGATAGGCGCTCCCCCATCGCTCAAGACAAGTTGTCCGCTTTGTGTGGCGATCTCTCCCTGTTCGTTGAGGTGGAACGATCCTGAACGCGTGTAGCGTGTCGTGCCATCGGGTATCTGTACCTGGAAATAGCCGGAGCCTTCGATGGCGAGGTCAAGCTGGTTGCCGGTTGGTTGTATGGGCCCCGTCGAGGTGTCGCGGTAGGTCGAGCGATCAGTGACGAAATTGATGGGCTGGCCGCCCGTAGGCTGGTTCACCAGCGTGTCGAATTCGATGCCTTCACGCTTGAACGCGCCAGTATTGGAGTTCGCCACGTTGTTGGCAATAATATCCAATGCTTGGCCGAGCGCTGACTGGTTTGACAATAAGACAAGGCTTGGCGATAGCATGGCTGTCCCTGATGATATTCCCGCGAAGAGCGACGGCTCTCCACGGCTCTGTCTTGCAGGGGGTGTGCCAATAGAAAAAACCATTGAATATTAATGGATTGTGGCAATTCGAGCGCGGCGAATCCACTATGGTGGGGGCAAGAATATCGAGCCAAAGCGGCAGGAATTGCCCGCAGCGACAGTAAAACGCGAGCTTGACAAAAGTGCCTGTTTTCCGCGACAGTGCCGGCCTTCCGCAGCCCGGGATGGCCCGTGTGCAGGTAAAAGCGGATTTTTCAGGATGAAGACATGGCAAAGGCAAAAAATGATATCAAGCTGGTGAGCTCGGCCAATACGGGCTTTTTCTACGTCACCAAAAAGAACCCAAAGAACAACACCAAGAAGCTTGAGCTGAAGAAATACGACCCGGTTGTGCGCAAGCATGTTGCTTTCAAGGAAGGCAAGATCAAAGAAGGCAAGAAATAGGTTTCTTTGCCATGAAAGTAGGAATTTGGGGCTAATTTCCTTCTTCCCCGATCGATTTGATCAGGCTGAGGATCTTCCGGCGCTGTTTCGGGTCGGTAATTTTGTACCACGCACGGAGCAGTTCGGCCGTTTCACGACGTTGTAAAAACTCATCCTGCGTCAGCACACCCTCAAGCGCCGCCGGCTTGTTGTCGCTCATGCTCGGCCCGCGCAGCGATAATTCCGGCATAGATTCGAAGAACCAACCCACCGGCATATCGAGAATGCGCGCGAATTGAACTAAACGACTGGCGCCCATGCGGTTGGCGCCACGTTCATATTTCTGGATTTGCTGGAAGGTGAGGCCACTGGCTTTGCCGAGTTGATCCTGACTCCAGCCAAGAAGATTGCGCCGCAGACGAAGGCGTCCGCCCACATGGATGTCGATAGGATCGGGCCCTTCACTCGAGACAGTCCTTTTTGGTTTCACTTGTACCATTTATTCCTTCTCGAAAAACATCTCGGTATGCATGTTTAAACATCCCCGAACATGTCTCGGGCGCTTGTTGGCCTCTTGTGTATTCCTGGATTTTACCAAAAACGATGATCACGCATCGGTTTATAGGCACATTAAATAATCAGGTCACCGGCGTATTGCAAGGATAGAATCCCTCTATTTCTTTCGATACCGCACGTAAAAGGCCCATAATCCAAGCATGACGAACAAGAGCCAAAGCAGTTTTTCTCCCGCAAGGCTGAAAATTGTGGGTGGAATAGATACGGGAAGATCAACATCGAGAAAGCCGGGCTTACCCAATCCTAGTTCGCCGGTAATACGACCATAGGCATCCACCACGCCCGAGATTCCGGTATTGGCGGCGCGGACCAGAGGCAGCCCTTCCTCAATCGCACGCACCCGGGCGATCGCAAAATGCTGATAGGGTCCGGCCGTTTCCCCGTACCAGCCATCATTGGTGATGTTGAGTAGGAAGGCAGGACGGTCATCTTTGCGCGCCACGTCGCCAGAAAAAATCGCTTCGTAGCAGATCAACGGGCTGAAAGGTGGTAACCCGTCGACACGTAAAGTTTGCAAATCCGGCCCGGCCGAAAAATCCATGCCGAGTGATGCAACAGCCTTGATCGGAAACAATGCGCGGAAAGGAATATATTCGCCGTAAGGCACCAGATGATGCTTGTCGTAATGCGCGGCGACTTCGCCCTTGTCTTCGATGGCGATGAGGGAATTGTAATAGGAGGAGGTTCCGAGCGGATCGAGATCGCGACGAATGACGCCGGTGAGTATTGCGCCGTTTTGTGGCACATGCGGCGCCAGCCGGGCGCGATGGATCATATCCTCAGCCAGATAAAACGTCGCGGCCGTTTCTGGCCAGATGACATATTTCACTGGCTTTTTCCCCGGTGCGTCAGACAGACCAAGAAGATGCATGAAAATGCCTTCGCGGTTTTCCGGCTGCCACTTGCGCGCTTGGTCGGTGTTGGGTTGCACCAGGCGCAGGCGCACATCTGGCACCGTCGCCGTCATTGCCGAGGCCAGTCGCGCCTGACCCCAGCTGTCGATCAACATCAGCAGGACAAGGCTAATCATCACAATCGTCCGGCTGCTTTTTGTGTTGTCAATCAGCAAGGCGGGCATGCATGCGGCGATCAGCGTGAAGAGGGTGAGCCCATAAATACCGGCTACGCTGGTGAATTGCAGCATTGGCAAAAGGCCCGACCACGCATAGCCTTCAAGGTTCCACGGAAAACCGGTGAACAAATTCCCGCGCGCGACATCGGCAAGAAACCAAAAGAGGGCAAAACCAATCGCGCCCGCAAAACCCTTGAGGCCGAAGCGCCACGCTGCCATGGCGGCAAGGCCGTAATAAAGCGCGAAGGCTGCCGGCAATCCGGCGATAGCGAGAGGCACCGCCCACCAGAAATGCGCGATGTCGACAAACATCGCCGCTGCGATCCAATAAAACCCGAACACGAATAAGCCGAAGGTAAAGCACCAGCCAGTGACGAAAGCCTGTTTCCAGTTCGCAGTGCCCTGCAGACCGAGGATAAGGGCGGGGAAGCTGAGCCAGAGGATCGGCGTGAAATTCACCGGCGGGAAAGAGAGGGCACCAAGGCTACCCAGGACGAACATCGCCAGCGCCCGCCGCCAGCCCCTCAGCGCATGCAGGCGGAGCGCCAAAGCTCCGAACCAGGACGGCGGAGTGGCGGAAAACGTTGAGGAATCAGGCATAACGCCTTGTCGCATCCGGGACGTGCCGCGTCAATGCCGCGCATAAATCGTACTTGTTTTGTTCTCATTCTATGCTATAACGGTAACGGGGTGGACTCGAGGAACGATAAAGCTACACTCGGCGCCCGAACTTAAACGGCAAATTCACATCAACGGAAAGGTGCCCTATGGCAGGCAGCGTCAACAAAGTTATTCTCGTCGGTAATCTGGGCAAGGATCCCGAAATTCGCACCTTCCAAAATGGCGGCCGCGTCGCTAGCTTCTCCGTCGCCACCTCCGAAAGCTGGAAGGATAAACAGAGTGGTGAGAAAAAAGAAAAAACCGAATGGCACCGCGTATCGGTTCTGAACGAACATATCGTCGGCGTGGTTGAACGCTATCTGAAAAAAGGCGCCAAAGTTTATATCGAGGGGCAGCTTGAAACCCGCAAATGGACCGACAAAGACGGTCAAGAAAAATACACCACCGAAGTCGTGCTACGTCCCTATCGCGGCGAGCTCACCATGCTCGATGGTGCCAACAGCAATCGCGGCGGCAGCGCTTCACTGGGTGAAGATGGCGGCGCAACCATGGGCGGCGGCATGATCGGTGGTGGCTCCAGTGCCGCGGATCTGGATGACAATATTCCGTTTTGATGAGCAGGTTGGATTATAAATAACGTCATTCCGGAAAGTTTTCTCTTCGGTGCGTCGCAGCGATAGAAAATTTGTCTGGATTAACGTTGAAAAGGGTCACTGCTTATAACCATGCCCACCGATTTCATCCATCTCCGCGTCCACTCTGCCTATTCGCTAGCGGAGGGGGCCATTCGTATTACCGAGGATAAACCCAAAGACGCTTCCAAGCCTGTTCGCAAGGATCTGATCCAGCTTTGCCTGCAGCATCACATGCCGGCTGTCGCGCTGACCGATATGGGCAATCTGTTCGGTGCGCTCGAATTCGCGATGGCGGCGGCGGAATCCGGCGTGCAGCCGATACTTGGCGCGCAGCTCGCCGTGCTGCGGCCCGAACAGGCCACACTCAAAACTATGGTGAAAGAGGATTACGACCAACTCGTCCTTCTCGTGCAGAACGAAAGTGGCTATCGAAATCTTTCGGCGCTGGTGACGAAATCCTTTCTCGCGACCGACCGCTCGCATCCCTATGTGACCACTGAAGAACTCGCGCTGCATTCCGGCGGCTTGATTGCGTTGTCGGGTGGCGTGGACGGTATTGTTGGGCGCTTTTTGCTGGCGGGGCAAACAGGTGCGGCCGAAACGGCGCTCACGCAACTACGCGACTTGTTCTCCGGCCGTTTTTACATCGAAATTACCCGCCATCACGGTGGTGTGGTGGGGCAAAACGAGGCACGTATCGAGCCGACGCTGATTGATCTCGCTTATAAACACAGCATTCCACTGGTTGCCACCAATGACGTATTTTTTGGCGATGCCGATATGTATGACGCGCATGACGCGCTGCTTTGCATCGCCGGCAAAACTATCGTTGCCGAACAAAATCGCCGTCGTTTGACGCCGGATCATCGTTTTAAATCCGCCGCTGAAATGCGCACCTTGTTTGCCGATTTACCTGAGGCTTGCGACAATACCCTTGTCATCGCCAAACGCTGCGCCTTCATGCCCCGCGCGCATGCGCCGATTTTGCCCGCTTTCCCGACCACCAAAGGCCGGACCGAAGCTGATGAATTACGCGCCCAGGCTGAGGCCGGACTCGAAATGCGCCTGAGTGTTGCGGGCATCACCGATACTAAAACCTATAAAGACCGTCTTGCGTTTGAGCTGGAAGTTATCACCTCGATGGGTTTTTCTGGTTACTTTCTAATCGTTTCCGATTTCATCAAATGGTCGAAAGGCAATGGCATTTCGGTGGGCCCGGGCCGCGGTTCAGGCGCGGGTTCAGTCGTCGCCTGGGCACTGTTGATCACCGATCTCGACCCCATCCGTTTCGGATTGCTGTTCGAACGTTTCCTGAATCCCGAGCGTGTCTCGATGCCAGATTTCGATATCGATTTTTGTCAAGAACGGCGCGACGAAGTGATCACCTATGTGCAGGATAAATACGGCGCCGACCGCGTGGCACAGATCATCACCTTCGGCAAGCTACAGGCGCGTGCGGCGTTGCGCGATGTCGGCCGCGTGCTGGCGATGCCCTATGGCTATGTCGACAAGATCTGCAAGCTGGTGCCGAACAACCCGGCCAATCCCTTGACTTTAGCACAGGCGCTGGAGACGGAACCGCAGCTTCAGCAATTGCGCGACAACGATCCGATCGTGTCTCAGATGATGGGCATCGCCCTGCGTCTCGAAGGGCTTTACCGCAATGCCTCGACCCATGCCGCTGGTGTCGTGATTGGTGATCGACCTTTGGTTGAGTTGGTGCCTTTATATCGCGACCCTGATGCGACGTTGCCTGCGACGCAATTCAATATGAAAACTGTTGAGACGGCGGGATTGGTTAAGTTCGACTTCCTCGGTCTCAAAACGCTCGATGTGCTGCAGCAAACGGTTGAACTTCTCAGGGCGCGTAATATCGAGATTGATCTGATTAATCTGCCACTCGACGACGCGAAGACTTATACCATGCTGGCGCGCGGTGATACGACCGGTGTGTTCCAACTGGAAAGTTCGGGCATGCGTGATGTCTTGCGCCGCCTGCGTCCTAATCGTTTCGAGGATATTATCGCGCTTGTGGCACTTTACCGGCCCGGTCCGATGGACAACATTCCGAAATATGTGAAGAGCAAAAATGGCGAGGAGCCGGTGCATTATCTGCATCCAATGCTGCAGCCGATCCTTGAGGATACTTTCGGCATTCTGATCTATCAAGAACAGGTTATGCAGGCGGCGCAGATTCTGGCTGGCTACAGCTTAGGGTCTGCCGACCTTCTGCGCCGTGCGATGGGTAAGAAAAAAGCGTCGGAAATGGCGGCACAACGCGCAGACTTCATCAGGGGTGCCTCGACCAAAAACGGCGTGCCGGAAGATCAGGCTGGCTTGATTTTTGATCAGATTGACCGTTTCGCCGGTTATGGTTTTAACAAATCGCACGCCGCCTCTTATGCGCTGATCGCCTATCAAACCGCGTGGCTAAAAGCCAATCACCCCGTGGAGTTTTTTGCCGCAGCGATGAATTTCGAGCTCGGCGACACCGACAAGCTCAATATTTTCCGGCAGGAGCTGGCGCGTAACCGCATCAATCTCCTGCCGCCGGATATCAATCGTTCTTACGCGGCTTTTGCCGTTGAGGTGCAGGGCGAAAGTCTCTCTATTCGCTATGCGCTGGCTGCCATCAAGGGCGTTGGTGATGCTGCGATGCGCGCGGTCACGGCGGCGCGTGAGGCGGGCGACACATTCAGAGATCTGTTCGATTTCGTCGAACGTGTCGATCCACGCATTATCAATCGCAAGCAGATGGAAAACCTCACGCTGGCGGGTGCATTCGATTCTCTCAACCGCAATCGCGCGCAGGTGCTGGCTGCCGTCGATACGCTGCTCAAGCACAGCCACCAGTCGCATGACGAACGTGCCAGCGGTCAGGTCAATATGTTTGGCGATACTGGTGTCGCCAAGCATTCTCCCTTGCCGCAGGCCAAAATGTGGGACGATCTGACACGTTTGCAGCATGAATTTCAGGCGCTCGGGTTTTATCTTTCTGCCCATCCGCTCGATAACTACCGCGCGGTGCTAGAACGCATGGGCGTTATTGCCGCTGGCAGCGTGGCGACACGGCAACGCGCTTCGGGGCCAAGCCGCTATAAATTCGCCGGTGTCGTACTCGGCAAGCAGGAACGCACGTCAAAAAACGGAAATAAATTTGCTTTTGTGCAATTATCGGACGCCGGCGGGGCTTTTGAAGTGACGGTGTTCTCTGAACTTCTGGCTGCGAAGCGTGATCTGATGGAAGCCGGGCAGGCAGTGCTGATTGAGGTCGACGCTCAGATAGCGCAAGGTCAGGACGCAGGAAATGCTTCAGGAGCAAGCGATTTACGCTATATCGCTCGCTCCGTCGAATCTTTGGCGCAGGCGACGGCGCGTGCCGCACAGGGCATTTGCATCAGGATCCACGATCCCGTGGTGGTCGACGCCATGCAAAAAATACTCGCGCCAGCCGCAGGTCAAGGTCGAGGCCGCGTCATTCTGCAGATGGAACTCGACAATGGTGAGGAAGCCGAGATGGAGTTGCCCGGCCTATGGCAATTGAGCGACGCGGTGAAAACCGGCTTACGTGACATCGGCGCGGGACTGGATGTTGTCGAGTATTAGGCCGCGCGGCTGTGGTTTGCCCATTTATGCAGCATATCGACGATTGAAGTGTTCTGAACGGATTCCATCACCCCTTTTTTTTCCGGGTAATGTCATAGCTTAACGCAAAAATTTCGATGGGATTATAGGCGCGTGCGGGTTCTACGTTTTTGCCGTTCAATTTTTCCACGCCCTGAACAATATGTGCCGCCGCTAGCGGGCATTCAGAAGCGATGAAAGCAGGCTCGCGCTTTTCATTTGCTGTCCGCAGAACTTCAGCAGCTTTGCGTGCGACGGGCGTGCCGACCTTAAGGGCGATTTCGAAATTTTCTGTCTTAATCCCCCAGGATCCACCGTGGCCGGAGCAGCGCTCCAGGACGGTAATTTTGTCGGATTCGGGCAGCAGTTGCAGCATCTCCATTGCCTTGGCGCCCATGTTCTGGGCGCGGGCGTGGCAGGCGATGTGTAATGCGACAGGTCCAGCCAATGGCTTTAGACCTGACGCCAATCCGTGCCGTTTGCCGGTATCGACGATATATTCGGTAAGATCGAATGTTGCCTGTGCGAGCATCTTTATGGATTCATAAGCCGGATCATTCGCTGGCACCAATAAGGGCCATTCGAGTTTCAACATCAATGCACAGCTCGGCACCAAAGCGATCACGTCGTAACCCTTGGTAATCCAAGGCTGTAAATCCATGGCAACTTTACGGGCGTTGGCGACGACCTGCGCGATATCACCTTGTTCAAGTTGTGGCATGCCACAGCAGGAAGGATATGCAACTTCAGTCTCCACACCGTTTTTTGCCAGCAACGCGCGGGCAATCAGACCAAGTTCCGGATCATTATAATTAATCGAACAGGTGGCGTAGAGGACGGCTTTGCGCTTTCCATATGCAGGTGCCTCTTTGTTGATTGCAAATTTGTTCCGTTGTGCACGGGTTAGAAAGGTTTCTGATGTGTAAGGCGGAAGAGCCGCTTCATGATGAACACCAGCAAGTTTTTCGAGAAGGGGCCGTGTCAAATGATTATCCGTCGCTGTCGCCCAATTCGCCAGAGGAGCCACAAATTTCGCTAGCTCCCCGTTGCGGTCGGTTCTGGTTATTTCACGATCGGTAAAGGGCACATCTTTTGCGTGCACCACGCGGTGCCGCAACATCAGATGTGGAAAGTCAACATCGAATTCATGCGGCGGCACATAGGGGCATTTCGTCATGAAGCACATATCGCACAGAGTGCAGGCATCAATGACGCTCGGGAAAGCATCAGATTTCACATCATGCAGTTCGCCGGAAGGCGATGCGTCAATCAAGTCGAACAGGCGTGGAAAAGAATCGCACAGATTGAAGCAGCGCCGGCAGCCATGACAGATATCGAAAACCCGCCGTAATTCTGCCTCGAGTTTTGCCTCGTCATAAAATTCGGGATTTTGCCAATCGACCGGATGACGGGTGGGAGCCTGAAGGGAGCCTTCGCGCATTTTGGGTGTCAGCTAGAAGCTGCTGGCTACCAGGAGGAGGCAATCGCTCGGCGCGGATGCCTCTAGAACCTGGCGGCTAGCATCTGGGAACTATGCTGCTTTCTTCAATTCATCGAGCGCTTTCTGGAAGCGTCCGGCATGGGATTTCTCAGCTTTAGCCAACGTTTCAAACCATTCAGCAATTTCGTCGAAACCTTCCTCGCGCGCCGTGCGGGCCATGGACGGGTACATGTCGGTGTATTCATGAGTTTCCCCGGCGATGGCGGCGGCGAGATTATCAGTGGTCCTGCCGATCGGCTTGCCGGTGGCTGGGTCACCGACCGCTTCGAGATATTCGAGATGACCATGTGCATGGCCGGTTTCGCCTTCGGCCGTCGAGCGGAAAACTGCGGCAGTGTCGTTGTGGCCTTCGATATCGGCCTTTTGAGCGAAATAGAGATAACGGCGATTAGCCTGGCTTTCGCCGGCGAATGCCTCTTTGAGGTTTTCTTCGGTTTTCGAACCTTTGAGTGATGCCATGATAATCTCCCTGAGTAGAGCCAATGGGTGCTTTGCAAGTTTAGAAGTATTCTAAACTATGTCAACGGTTTTATGCATCCGATGCACATACACGAATAACGACATCAACACACTCAAGCTTGCGGCCCTTCGGTAGTTTGGGCAGTCGGGCGATATGCACGGATTTAGCAGGGATATCTTGTAGATGTCCGCTTGTCGCATCAAAAAAATGGTGGTGTGGACTTGTGTTGGTGTCGAAATAAATCGAGGCGCTATCAATCATGACTTCCCGCAAAAGACCGGCCGCCGTAAACTGGTGCAAAGCATTGTAAACTGTCGCCAGGGAAACGCGCGTCCGGTTGCGGCGCAAGGCCTCATGAATTTGCTCGGCGGTCATATGCTTATCCCAGCCGTCGAACAAAAGTGCAGCCAGCGCCATCCTTTGCCGTGTCGGGCGAAGCCCGGCATCTTGCAAAAGCACACGTGAACGCTCATTCTGTTTCAATAGAGACATGCCCCAATTATGGCGCGTCCGAATGGCGTAAGCAACCGATGAAAAAGATTTACGGCAAGTTTATGGGGGCGATTCTTGGTCTGGCGGTCGGCGGGCCGGCGGGGGCCGTTTTCGGTATTATTCTCGGGCATATTTACGATAAACGGCCTGAAATAGGTTCCCAAGACTGGACCGATTTTTCTGAGTCCTATCACTCTTTTAATGGGACGACACAACAGGCGACTTTTACGGTAGGGGTGATCGTCCTTGGAGCCAAAATGGCCAAAGCCGATGGTCGTGTTACGCGCGAGGAAATCGATGCCTTCAAGCACATCTTCAATGTAAGGCCCGAACAGGAAGATCATGTGGGCAAGATTTTCAACAAAGCGCGCCAGAGCGCCGATGGTTTTGAACCCTATGCTTTCCAGCTTGCCCATATTTTCCGACGTAATTCTGTAGTGCTGGAGGAAATCCTCGGTGGCCTTTTTCGTATAGCTGTTGCCGATCGGGCCGGCCTTAGTCCAGCTGAAATCAATTTTCTTAAGCGCGTTGCGGTCATTTTCGATTTTGATAGTGAAGACTTCGCTCGTATTGCGGCACGCGCCGGTGTTGCGTTAGCGGGCATGGATGGAAGCCGCGACGATACCCAGGAGGCCTATGAAATTCTCGGTGTGCGTGGGACGGCGACAGTAGTCGAGATCAAAACTGCCTATCGTACCCTGATCCGTAAGCACCATCCTGATCGCCTGGTCGCGCAGGGGATGCCACCTGAATTCGTTGCTACCGCCAATGAAAAAATGAAGCGCATCAACGGCGCCTATGATAAGCTATGCCGGATCAAGGGGATTAAATAATGTCCGTCATTTCTCGTTCTTCTCCCAATTTTGACGAACGCGATCCGGCCGTGCCTTTGCAGTTCATCATTCTGCATTACACTGATATGCTGACCGGCGAAGCGGCCCTGGAGCTTCTTTGCGATCCGGCGGCGAAAGTCAGCGCACATTATATGGTCGAGGAAGATGGCCAGATTTTCCAGCTCGTTGATGAGAGGAAGCGCGCTTGGCATGCGGGGCAAAGTTCCTGGCGCGGTGTCACGAATATCAACAGCGCATCGATCGGCATTGAACTCGCTAATCCTGGTCATCGTAACGGTTATCGGCCCTTTCCTGCGTTACAAATTACAGCCCTTAAAGCTCTGATGAAAGATATCATTGCACGGCACAATCTTTCGGCGGAACTGGCGCCACTCGGCCATTCCGATATTGCGCCCTCGCGCAAGGAAGACCCGGGTGAGTTATTTCCCTGGCGCGAATTGGCGCAGGAGGGGCTTGGCTTATGGCCCGAAACCCGCGCCGAGGATTACGGCCATGCCGAGGATGGCGACATCCAGCAATTACTCCGCGCGATCGGTTATGATTGTCCAGAGACGGGCACCTATGACCGTGTGACCCGTGCGGCGCTTCTGGCTTTTCAGCGGCATTATGAGCCGGAGAATTTAACCGGAACGCCGGAGCAGGAGACGGTGGCACGGTTGCGGGCGCTTGTACGGCTTATTCAGCCCATTTCGGCAAAGGTGCACCCTTCCGGATTGCCTCCACAAGCGGCATGAAACCTACCACCATCTGCTCATAAACCGGACGCTTAAAATCGACGATCAGTTTTGGCGTTTCGGTCAACTCAACCCAGCGCCAAGCGATGAATTCGGGATTTTCCGGCTCATGCTCACCGGAAAGATCGATCTCGCTATCTTCTCCCAGAAAGTACAAGGCGAACCAATCCTGTTCCTGACCGCGGTATTTGCCACGAAACACGCCGCCGCGATATTGCAGCCAGTCGGGAAATTCATAGCGCAGTTTTTGCGGCAGTTTGGCGATGATCTCGGCATTGTTGGTGCCGACCTCTTCTTTCAATTCGCGGAGCGCCGTGACGGCAAGATCTTCGTCCTTTTGCACGCCGCCTTGCGGCATTTGCCAGGCGCCGCGGCGATCACGTCGCTCGGCTACCAAAACGAGCCCTTGTTTATTAAACAAGCACATACCGACGCCCTGGCGGTAAGGAAGCTTTGAGGGTTCAGTCGTTACATTCATCAGTCATCGGATAGCATATCGTTACGCCGCATGGAATCTTTCTTCTTGCTGGCCAGCGACAGGGCTCGTGTATACACCTCGCTTTTTTTGACACCCGTCATGACGCTAATCGCCTCGACGGCGTCGCGCAGGCTCGCATGACGCAAATGCTCTTTCAGGAGTGTATCAATGTCATGTGTGGGGGCAGTACTTTCTGCGCCGCTGATGATCAGCGTCACTTCGCCCTTCACCGGATTTTCAGCATAGAAAGCAGCCAATTCTTTCAGATTTCCGCGCCGCGTTTCTTCAAACAATTTCGTCAATTCCCGTGCTACTGCCGCCGGTCTGGCGCCGCCGAAGATTTTTGCGAAATCGACGAGCGTCGCTGCCAGCCGTTGTGGCGCTTCGTAAAATATGAGCGTCACAGGAACATCGGTGAGTGTTCCGATGGCTTTTTGCCGTGCTGTGCTTTTGGGTGGCAGAAAGCCGATAAAAAGAAACCGGCCGCTTGGTAGACCTGAACCCACCAGACCCGTCAACGCGGCGTTAGCGCCCGGGATGACGGTTACCTGATAACCGGCATCGCGGCAGGCGCGAACCAGTTTATTGCCTGGGTCAGCCACCAGTGGCATGCCGGCATCGCTGATCAGGGCAACCGATTCGTCATTATCGATTCGCCGGAGAATGAGGGGGCGTTGCTTTTCGGCATTATGGTCATGATAGGGTAAAAGCGGTTTCTTGATGCCATATTTTGTCAACATGCCGCCGCTGATGCGCGTATCCTCGCAGGCAATGCAATCCACCTGTGCCAGCGTCATCAGGGCCCGCAGAGATATATCACCCAAGTGACCAATCGGCGTGGCAACAACATAAAGTCCCGCAGGCAATTTACTCGACTCGATTTCCCCGCTAGCCTCGAAAAGTTTTCGGGCCAAGCTGGGGTAATCAGGCGATGAAGTCTTATGTTTTCCGGATGATTTTGACATTGGTTGTGGCGGCTTTCCTCGGCGGCTGCTCGGATTTGGGTGGATGGCATTCGTGGTTCACCAAAAACAATGTAGCGCAAAAGGGCGATGAAGCGCCACCGCCTGACGCGGCCCCAGCCGAACCTGTCGAGGTAGCTGCGCTTAGCCCACCGCCGGCATCTGGTCCGCCGCCGCCTCAGCTGTCGCCGGCACAGTCATCCGTACAGGCGCAAACCTTACCTTCTCCTGCATCACAGTTTACTACCGCGCCGGCGCCATCCGTTCATACCAAGGTGGCCATTCTTCTGCCACTTTCTGGTAAAAACGCCACGCTTGGGCAGGCAATGCTGAATGCCGCGCAAATAGCAGTGTTCGATATGTCTGGAGGCAATTTCGAACTTATGCCACGCGACACGGCCAATACTGAGGCCACGGCAGCAGCAGCGGCGCGTGATGCGATAAGTAGTGGGGCGCAACTGCTGATTGGTCCCTTGTTTGCCGCGCAGGTACCGGGGGTTAAGGCTGTGGCCGAACAGGCTGGCATTAATGTTCTAACTCTGTCGACCGATACATCTTTCGCGGCACCGGGGCTTTATGTCATGGGCTTCGCACCCGGCGCACAGGTGGAGCGTGTGGTGAATTATACTGCCATGCAGAACTTAAAGCGCTTTGCAGCGCTTGTTCCCGATAACGCCTATGGCGCGCTTGTTGGGCAGGCTTTTCAGCTGGCCGTAGCACGAAATGGGGGGACGGTGATTGATATCGAGAGCTATAACCCGGCACAGCATGGCGTTGGCAAGGCCATCGTCGCTCTGGCCGCAAAGCAAGGCCAGATCGACGCCTTGTTTCTACCGGAAGGCGGCGATGATCTTGAAAAAATTGCCGGCCAATTGGCCGCAGCGGGTTTTGACAGTCATCACACACATATGCTGGGTACAGGTTTGTGGGATGAAGGTAATCTCGGTCAGCATGTCAGCCTTTTGATCGGTGGTTGGTACGCAGCATCCGACCCGGCCCTACGGCGAAACTTTATGGCTGCTTACATGCATGCTTACGGGCAGGAACCACCGCGCCTCGCGACCTTGTCTTATGATGCGACAGCCCTAGCTGCGGTGCTGGCGCGACGCGGTGCACGATTTGATCGCACCTCCCTCACGAACCCTAATGGCTTTTCGGGCGTGGACGGCATTTTTAGGCTAACGGCTGACGGACTTGTCGAGCGGGGCTTGGCCGTGAATGAAGTGATGCCGAACGAGAACCGTGTTATAGCATCAGCGCCTTCGACCTTCGCGGCAGGGAAATGAAATCCAGATTTTTAAGCCCTGTTGTCATCAACGCCCTTCTCGCAGCGCTGATAGCGGTATTTGTTACTCAAAATATTGCGCGCCAGTGCCTCAACGTGAATCAGCAATACTCGCCCGATTAGCTCTTGCCGCGGGCGGAATATATTCAGCAACCTTAGTTTTGATAATGATAATAGTGTATTAGACGAAGCGCCACGCCGACGGATCGCCGAACAGAGCATGCAGCAGGCGGTTGTTCAACGCATGACCCGAGCAATAACCTTCGAAATGGCCGCGGATGGCGGCACCGGCCAGAGCTAGATCACCAACGGCATCAAGCAGTTTATGACGCACGAACTCGTCGTTGTAACGTAGGCCATCTTCGTTCAGAACCCGATCGTCCTTGATAACCACGGCGTTTTCTAACGAACCCCCGAGGGCGAGGCCTTGCTTGCGCAGAGCATCGACTTCTTCATAGAAACCGAAAGTACGGGCCCGGCTGATTTCGCTCTTGAAGGTCTCGCGCGACAAAGTGAAGTCGTAGCGCTGGCGGCTGATCGGAGCTTGATCAAAATTGATTTCGAAGCTGAAGCGCGATTCGATGGCCGGCGACAAACGCGCCATTTTACCATCGCGTGTAACTTCGATGGGATTAAGAATCTCGATGACACGGCGTGGCACATCTTGTTCGACCGTGCCAGCCATATCGATCAGAAAGATGAAGGGGTCAGAGCTGCCATCCATTACCGGCACTTCGGCATTATCGATTTCGATAAAAGCATTATCTATACCGCAAGCGTAAAGCGCTGCCATCAGATGCTCGATCGTTGCGATGCGCGCCCCAGCCTTATTGCCGATGACAGTGCAAAGTTTGGTATCCACAACATGATCCCACCGTGCCGGAACGTGGCGTGCGCCGTTTTTCAGATCGGTGCGGACGAAGACGATGCCAGTATCAGCGGGCGCCGGAAGAATTTTCAGGGTAACTTTTTCACCGGAATGCACCCCTATGCCCGAGCATTCCGTTGCACCGCGCAAGCTGCGCTGACGGGGGGGGCTCGCGGACGCGCAGAGAATGTCTGATCCCGAAAGACTGGCTTTCAAATTCGGATTGTGCTGCATCGCGTCGTAAGGCATTGAACTTGTCTTTCGCGTAACGTTTGAAAAACCGGGAAGAAGAATCAACCGGATCAAGATGTTGGCGCTTTTGTACGCTTTTCAGCCCCGGAACCCAAGACAAGCTTTGTTACGGGTTGTTACATATCTAACCATTTGAATTTTAATAATAAAAACGGCATCCGAGATTTATTCGGATGCCGTTGTTTTATGCCTTACTAGCTTTAATGATTGGTTTGCCGTCTGAGGAAGGCCGGAATTTCCAGCCGGTCGCTGGACGTTTCAGAAGACAAAGCAGGGCGGTCATCGGGGTTGATGCCCAAAGGCGGAGCGGCTGTAAGTGTCTCATCCGGCAATTGTATTTCTTCGACTTCTTCCTGCTGAGTCGAGGGGCGAACCAGGCCGAAACCGGTAATGCGTGTAAAAAGGGATTCCGAACGCCGCATGCGGCGTTGGTCGGCGGCGGTCGGTTGTGCAGGCGATGTCAACTGCGTCACGCGCATATCAATGGGTGAGTGCGACGGCTCGGTAGTAGCACCAACCGGCTGGATCGGCGTCGTGCGTGGTGTCGCTGGACGTGGCGAGTATGCTTGTTGTTGATAGCGCGGTGGTGTGGCCGCCGTTTCCTGTCGTGTGGTTGTGGAGATAGCTTGGGCCGGAGGGGCGATGGGTTGTACAGATTGAACCGACAGTACCGGTTCGAAGGCCTGCGGCGCATACGGTGGTTCGATAGTCTCGACTTCCGGTTCGGCAATAGACTCGGTCTGTTGCTGCATCAGGCTTTGTGGCGTTACCTTTTGCGGCATGGTAAAATAATTCGTCTGGGTTGTGACCGACGGCGTCACGACATGCGTTTGCGTCTGTGACTGCACCACGCGGACTGCCGAGGCGGCTTGCCGTGTCTGCGTCTGGACGGAAGGCATAACCCGGACATTTCCTGCACCTGCGCCTGTGCCTGAGCGCTGCGCGCCGACAACACCAGCATCGATGCCGGTGGCGATAACCGAAACGCGAATGCGTCCATCGAGATTTTCGCCAAGCGTCGAACCGACCTTGATCTGCGCTTCGGGGTCGACTTCTTCGCGAATACGGTTCGCAGCTTGATCGACCTCGAATAGGGTCATATCCATGCCACCGGTGATGTTGATCAGCACGCCGCGCGCGCCTTTCATCGATACGTCGTCAAGGAGGGGGTTGGAGATGGCGGCTTCGGCGGCCTTGATGGCGCGGTTCTCGCCTTCGGCTTCGCCGGTACCCATCATCGCCTTACCCATTTCGCCCATCACGGTTTTGACGTCGGCGAAATCGAGATTCATGAAACCAGGCATGACCATCAGATCGGTGATGCCGCGCACACCGGAGTGCAGTACTTCGTCGGCGAGGCGGAAAGCTTCGGCAAACGTTGTGCGCTCATTAGCGATACGGAAAAGGTTCTGGTTGGGGATGACGATCAGCGTGTCGACATATTGTTGCAATTCAGCGATGCCGGCTTCGGCCATGCGCATGCGGTTGCTACCCTCGAAGTGGAACGGCTTGGTGACGACGCCGACCGTGAGGATTCCCGCCTCGCGTGCTGCACGGGCGATCACAGGTGCCGCACCGGTGCCAGTACCACCACCCATCCCGGCGGTGACAAACAGCATGTCAGAACCTTCGAGGCAGGCGAGAATATCGGGGATTTGTTCTTCGGCGGCGGCCCGGCCCATGTCGGGTTTAGAGCCTGCACCCAGACCGCGCGACAGATTAACGCCCAGCTGGATCTTGCGCGGCGCCAGTGACATGGCGAGCGCCTGTGAATCGGTGTTGGCGCCGATAAAATCGCAGCCCTCCAGATTGCAGCGGATCATGTTATTGATGGCATTACCGCCAGCACCACCGATGCCCATGACGGTTAGACGGGGCCGCAGATTGTGATCGGGATCGGCCATCGACAAATTGATCATAAAGGTCTCCTTATGTGGGCGGCGGCTGGGCTATAGAGAATCGGGGTCTTGAGTCGGCGTCAAGCCGATTCGCAATATGAATCCTTTCCTATGATTCGCGCAAGAGAAAGCCGTGATCAAAGAGGTAAAAAGTACCGATAAAACAGGGCGTTTCTTCATTTGTTGATCGGCGTGAAGATAGAATCCGTTATTGTCAGCAGCGAACGTGGATGGTGAAGAATGGATTCTAAGTTGCGGATTTCAAAAAGAATTGGATCGTTAATCGACGAGCGATAATTGCCGTGCATCCGCCGGTTCGTCGATCATAACGATGCGAAGAAGATTCGTGTTGCCGGGTTTGCCAAAGGGAACACCGGCTGTGATCACGACATTTTGCCCGACGCGCGCCAAACCTTCGCGTCGTGCGATCTGTACGGCTTTCTCGACCATCTCTTCCGGGTTGGCGACGTCTGCCGTATGAACAGTATGAACACCGAAGGACAGCACCAGCCGTCGTGCTGTCTCGAGCTTCGAAGTCAGGCAGAGAATGGGGACCTCCGGCCGTTCGCGTGCCGCGCGCAGTGTCGTGGAGCCCGAGGTCGTATAGGTGATGATCGCTGCGGCGCCAATAGTTTCGGTTACCTGCCGAGCGGCGGCTGTGATTGCATCGGCGTCGGTGTGCAGCAAGTCGGGGTGTTGCAGGGCGAGGCCTTTGTGATAAACCGGGTCTTCCTGCGTGTGGCGTGCGAGACGGTCCATCATCGTCACCGCCTCAATAGGATATTGGCCGGAGGCGCTTTCGGCTGAGAGCATAATGGCATCCGCGCCGTCGTAAACAGCGGTGGCAACGTCCGAAGCTTCAGCGCGCGTTGGCGTTGGGCTGGTGATCATGGATTCCAGCATCTGTGTTGCGACAATCACCGGTTTGCCAACGCGGCGGCTTTCGCGCAAAATCAGTTTCTGCGTACGCGGCACGTTTTCAGGTGGCATCTCGACACCCAGATCGCCGCGCGCCACCATGACCCCGTCAGAAAGTTCAAGAATAGGCAGGAGATTTCTTACCGCGGCAGGCTTTTCGATTTTGGCCAGCAAAGCCGCACGCGTGCCGATAAGTTTGCGTGCTTCGGTGATATCTTCCGGTCTTTGCACGAAGGATAGAGCGACCCAATCGACACCCATGCCAAGCGCCGCTTCGAGATCGGTGCGGTCTTTGGGTGTGAGCGGTGAAAAGTCCAGAACCGCATGTGGCACATTGACACCTTTGCGGTCCGACAGTTTTTGTCCGGCGATGACTTCGGTTTCGGCAAAATCCGCACCGCTACGTCGCACGCGTAATTTTACTTTGCCATCATCAAGCAGGAGTTCGCTGTCCGGGCCGATGGCAGCAAAAATTTCCGGATGTGGCATGTGCACGCGTGTCTCGTCACCCGGCATTACGTTGAGATCGAGGCGGAAAGTCTGGCCGGGCTTGAGCAGTATCGGACCTTTGGCGAAGGTACCGATGCGGAGTTTGGGGCCTTGCAGATCCGCAAGCACGCCAATGGGGTGGCCGCTTTCCTCCTCGATTTCGCGGATACGGGTCAGGCATGTCCGGTGGTCTTCCACCGTGCCGTGACTGAAATTGAGGCGAAACAAATCAGCACCCGCCTCGAACAAGGCGCGTATCATGGCTTTGCTGGACGACGCCGGGCCGAGGGTGGCGACAATCTTCGTCTGACGTTCGCGATGAATGCGGGGTATGATAGGCATGGAGATATCAATCTGAAGTGCAAAGCCTGAATGTAATCTAAACAGGTAAATTTTGCACATTCTTTCAGGATCTTGTCATTTCGGAGGCGATATGCTCTTCTTGGAGGAAGGTCAACGCCGCCATATTCTTTGCCGGAAAAAAGGATGTCGTCATGATCGAATGGGTTCTCGTTTTGACCGTTGCCAGCACATTTTCGGCGCTCGGCTTCATCATCATCGGTATCTTATGGTTGCGTAAATTGCGCGAAACTGTTTCCGTGGCCCTTACCGAAGCTGCGCGTCATCAGGTGCGGAGTTCACAAAGACTGAGTGATGCTGTTGATCAGTTGCAAAAGCAACAACGTGGTCATGAGCAACAGCTGCAAATCCTTTCGCAATCCAATATGCAGTTAAGGCAGGGGCTAACAACAGTTGCCAGCCGTATCGATCTCAACCAATCCGGTGCCACGCGCGGCGATCAGACGGTACACTAAATAAAATATCCTAAAACAAAACAGCCGCCCCGAAGGGCGGCTGTCCGTTTCTGCTTGGATCTTTAAAGTTTACGGCGTAACCACGAAAACAACGCGACGGTTAGCTAAACGTCCGGCGGCGGTCGAGTTGGTTGCGACTGGGTTCGCCTTGCCGAAGCCTTGGGCCGACAGCATGCTGGACGGAACACCAAACCGGTCAACCAGCGTATGCATGACGGTCAAAGCACGACGATAGGACAGATCCAGATTGGCGGCATCCTTACCGGCGGCATCGGTGTAGCCTTCGACGGTGACATGTGATCCACGGAACGTCGGATCATTGATCACCGCGGCAACTTTCTGGACTTCAGCCAGGCCATGGGCATTCAGTTTGTCCGAAGCGGTTGCAAAATGAACAACGACATCGATCCTCGACACACCCATTGAGCAGGTGTTCAACTGATGGACGGCATTGATTTCACGCGCCTGGATTTCAGATTGATGCGGATATTCGGCCACGGTCTGCGCCATGGTGCAGGACATGACCAAGCCTGCCGCCATGACAAGCGATGCGGCTGACAGGATTTTGGAAGACGACTTCATGAGACTACCCTTTCTTAGTGATTGTGTTGGTTCCCGGAGAGTGGACTTGATACTTTTTTCCTTATGGTCTTAGACATGGGCTTGGGGCCGGTCCTTACGCCGCCCGTTTAATAAGGTCGCGCAAGACGTAAGGGAGAATGCCACCGTTTTTATAATATTCAACCTCATCTAGCGTATCTATACGGCAAAGAAGCACGACCGTGTCACTTTTGCCATCCCCCCGCGTAATCGTTAACGTGACCTCCATTCGGGGCTTTAAACCTGCGGTAATCCCTGAAATCGAGAAAGTTTCGAGGCCGGTAAGCTTGAGATCGACCCGTGTCATGCCCTGTTTGAACTCGAGGGGCAGGACCCCCATACCCACCAGATTGGACCGGTGGATGCGCTCAAAACTCTCGGCGATGACGGCCCGGACCCCCAAAAGACGGGTTCCTTTGGCCGCCCAGTCGCGGGAGGAACCGGTGCCATATTCCTTCCCGGCGACGATAATCAGCGGCACGCCTTCGGCTTGGTAGCGCATGGCGGCGTCATAAATCGGCATGACGTCGCCGTCAGGAAAGTGCTTGGTGTTGCCGCCTTCCGTTCCGCCCATGAGTTCATTCTTGATGCGGATATTGGCGAAGGTGCCGCGCATCATGACTTCGTGGTTGCCACGGCGCGCGCCGTAGGAATTAAACTCAACCGGTTCAACACCATGCTCGATCAGATATTTTCCGGCTGGACTGCTTTTCTTGATATCGCCGGCAGGAGAAATATGATCGGTAGTAATCGAATCTCCGAACAACCCCAGAAGCCTTGCGCCTTTAACATCGGTGATTGGTTGCGGCGTTGTCTGAAGACCTTCAAACAGCGGCGGTAATTTGACGTAGGTCGATTTTTTCTCCCATTGATAAATCATGCCCTCGGCGGTTTTGATCTGCTGCCATTTTGCAGGTCCGGCGAAAACATTACTGTAGCGTGCACGGAACATCTCGGGCGTCAGCGCTGTGCTGATGGCTTTACGGATTTCCTCGCTCGTTGGCCAGATGTCCTTCAGATAAACCGGTTTGCCGTCTTTACCGTTGCCGAGAGGTTGCTTTGACAAATCAAGACTGATCGAACCGGCCAGTGCATAAGCAACAACCAACGGCGGTGAGGCCAAGTAATTCGCCTTGCAATTCGGGTTGATGCGGCCCTCAAAATTGCGATTACCCGAGAGGACCGAAGCGGCGACGAGATCACCTTGTTCGATGGCAACAGCGATGGCTTCGGGTAAGGGTCCTGAATTGCCGATGCAGGTCGTGCAACCATAGCCGACAAGGTTGAACCCCAGGGCGTTGAGATCGGCATCCAGACCGGATTTGGCGAGATAATCCGTGACCACCTGGCTTCCTGGCGCGAGTGACGTTTTAACCCAGGGTTTGACCTCAAGACCTTTTTCCCGTGCATTGCGTGCGACAAGACCAGCTGCCAACATAACGCTTGGGTTCGATGTATTGGTGCAGGAAGTAATTGCAGCAATAACAACATCGCCATGCTTGATTTTATAATCGGTTCCGGCGACGGCGATTTCCTTATTGCGCGCAGCCGCATCGACTTTGAAGCTTGGCAATTCTTTTTCGAATTCATCAGCAACCTTGTCTAGTGCGACTCGATCCTGTGGACGGCGCGGACCGGCGAGTGATGATTCAACATTACTAAGATCAAGTTCGAGCATATCGGTGAAAACCGGGTCAGGCGTGGAGCTGTCATGCCACATGCCTTGTGCTTTAGCGTAGGCCTCGACCAGTGCGATACGTTCCGGGTCACGTCCAGTGAATTTCAGATAATTGATCGTCTCGATATCGATCGGGAACAGCCCGCATGTTGCTCCATACTCCGGGGCCATATTCGCGATCGTCGCGCGGTCAGCGAGCGACAGGCTGCTAAGGCCACTGCCGTAAAATTCGACGAATTTATTGACCACGCCTTTCTTGCGCAGCATCTGTGTAACGGTCAGGACCAGATCAGTTGCCGTCCTGCCTTCGCGCAATTTGCCGGTGAGTTTGAAACCGACAACTTCGGGAATGAGCATGGACACCGGCTGCCCCAGCATGGCGGCTTCGGCTTCGATACCGCCGACGCCCCAACCGAGTACGGCAAGTCCGTTGACCATGGTGGTATGGCTGTCGGTGCCGACGCAGGTATCGGGATAGGCGACTGTCTTGCCGTTTTGGTCTTTATCTGTCCAGACCGTCTGCGCAAGATATTCGAGATTAACTTGATGGCATATACCGGTGCCCGGCGGCACAACACGGAAATTATCGAAGGCGCCCTGACCCCAGCGCAAAAAAGCGTAACGCTCGCCATTGCGTTCAAACTCACGGGCGACATTTTTCTCAAAGGAATCCGGCCCACCAAAATAATCAACCATCACTGAATGGTCGATAACCAGATCGACCGCGCACAGAGGGTTGATGCGTTTCGGGTCGCCGCCGAGAGCCATGGTGGCCTCGCGCATGGCGGCGAGATCGACGACGGCGGGAACGCCGGTGAAATCCTGCATCAAGACGCGTGCCGGGCGATAGGCAACTTCAGTGTCGCTTTTTTTTGCCTTTAGCCATTCACCAATGGCCTTGATGTCATTCACGGTGACGGAGCGTTCATCTTCAAAACGTAGTAGATTTTCAAGCAGGACCTTGAGACTGAAAGGTAGACGCGACAGATCACCAAGGGTTTTCTCTGCCACCTTCAGGCTGAAATAATCGTAGCTTTTGTTGCCGACCGTAAGGGCCTGTCGGGTTTTCAGCGTGTCCTGTCCGGTTTGTGTGGTCATGAGAAGCTCCTAAGATATAGAGTCAGGGCCTGAACCTAAAGAATCAAGGATGATCATCTTCTGATTTCTGGCTTCTGACGTATGAATGTGCTAACAATCATTTCCTACCAACAGGTTAAACCCTTTTCGCTGTTTCGACCAGAATGCCTTTTTTACGCCGCTTCGTGCCCTGGTTCCTCTGGGGATTGATCTTTGTTCCTGCTTTTCCGGGTGTGGCCCATGCCGCCCTGGTGTTCTGCAATCATACGCAGGGTGCCATCGAAGCCGCACTTGGTTACCGGGAACTGACAGATGATCAAAAAACAGGCTGGGTATCAGAAGGCTGGTGGCGAATCGAGCCGGGGCAATGTTCACGGGTCTATGGGAAAGCTCTAACGCAACGCTTTTATTATTACTACGCCGTATCGCTTGCGCCTGTAGCGACCGATAAGTCACCGATGACCTGGGGCGGGAAATACCAGTTTTGTGCCGACACCAAGGCTTTCCGAGCTGAAGGCGATACGGGTTGCGAGGGGCAGGGGTATCAGGTCAAAGGCTTTCAAGAAGTGGATGTAGGTGCTAATACCAAGGACTACACCCTTGATTTCCATGACGGCAATTAAGTTGTTTTCTTCAAACAATCGTCAAACAATTCGATATATACTTCAGGGTTTATATACTTCAGGGTTTCCGGGAGATAGTAAATGATCAGCCTTTTCCATCTCATACAGCAATATGCGCTCCCCTTTGTCGTCGTTATCAGTATTGTCGTTTTTGTGCATGAATTCGGCCATTACTGGATTGCACGCCGCTGTGGGGTGAGAGTTTTGATTTTCTCCATCGGTTTCGGACAAGAGATTTTCGGCTGGGACGATAAGCACGGCACGCGTTGGAAGGTTTCATGGCTACCACTGGGTGGCTATGTGAAGATGTTTGGTGATGCCGATCCCGCCAGTTCGCCCAATGAAGCTGTTCATAAAATGACGGCGAAGGAGAAAAAAGTCGCCTTCTATCATCAAAATGTCGGTAAGCGCATGGCCATCGTCGTCGCCGGTCCGGCTTTCAACTATCTGTTTGCCATACTCATCTTGTCTTTTCTGTTTATGTTCCAGGGGCAACCTTATTCCCCATCGGATGTTGGCAGCATAATCGAAAACAGCGCAGCGGCTAAAGCCGGTATCAAACCCGGTGATCATATTGTTGCCGTCGACGGTTCAACCATGGAGCGTTTCGAGGATATCAAACGCGTTATCATACTGAATGAAGGAACGCCGGTTGCTATCGATCTGGAGCGTGACGGCAAACCCCTGCATCTCACGCTGACGCCGGATGTCGTTAGCATTACCGATCATTTCGGCGGCACACATAAGGGCGGCCGGCTTGGCATCGGCTCAGATAAGCTTGAATACAAGCAGTGGCCGCCGCTTCAGGCGGTCGAGCATGCCGTGATTGAGACCCGGAACCTGACGGCAAGTACTTTACGGGCTGTCGGACAGATGATCATCGGGACGCGCGGTGCCGATGAACTCGGCGGCGTTTTGCGCATCGCGCAAATGTCCGGCAAGGTCGCAAATGACGGGCTGGTTTCCCTGATCTGGTTCATGGGTATGATTTCCATCAATCTTGGGCTTATCAATCTTTTTCCTGTGCCGTTACTTGATGGCGGCCATTTGGCCTTTTATGCAATTGAACGTTTGAAAGGGAAACCCTTGAGTCCGCAAGCCCAGGAGATCGGCGCCCGCGTCGGTATGATTCTGGTTGTGTCGCTCATGGTCTTTGCGACGTGGAATGACCTCGTTTATCTTAAGGTCATTTCCTATATCCGCGGCTTCTTCTCCTGATATGTTGTTTGTGATCCATGCTTTTGACAAGGATGGTGCTGTACCACGGCGCATGGCCAATGACGAATCGCGTAAAGCGTTTTTAACGGGATATGAAAATTCGCGTAAAAATTGTCTTAGTTAGGTCCTCTGATGGCAGAGGACAGCACGACTCCGATCGGCAGCCATTTCGTTATCGAAGCTCCGGATCGTGTGACGATTAAAGCCTTTCATCGCGCCGATCCGTTTTTTAGGGGCGATGTATGAAGAAAAGCGATGATTACTGCTTTCATTAATAGACCCGATTAAGGCCTAAAACAATCTTGTACCTTCAAGACTAATCTCTTAACTTCGCGGGTCTGTTCTCGTCCGTGATACAGGAACGATCTTTTGTTGATATCCCGCCGTTTTCTTGCTTTTGCATTGGCCATCTCCGTGACGATGGCGGGTTTTGCCGTGTCCGGAGTGCTGGCGCAAGAAGTTCCACCCAAAGCCTTAGATAATTCGGCGGTCGCTTTCATTCAGGGAACGTCCCCTCTGCCGACCCCACAACTGGATATCGCGCCAGGCTCGACGGTCCAGGATATCCGTGTCGAGGGCGTGCAGCGCATTGATACCGAAACCGTTCTCTCCTACTTGACGGTGGCGAAAGGCGATACGCCAACACCAGAAAAAATCGATGCCTCTCTTAAGGCGCTTTATGCGACCGGCCTTTTTTCTGACATCAATCTGCATGTGGATGGAGGAACTCTAGTTGTAAAGGTCGAGGAAAACCCGATTATCGATCGTATTACTTTTGAGGGTAATGACGCGATCGAAAAAGACGACCTCGAAAAGGAAGTCCAGCTTAAATCTCGTATGGTTTACACGCTGCCGAAGGTGCAGCGTGATGTACAGCGTATCCTCGATCTGTATCGTCGCTCGGGGCGTTTCGCCGCGACCGTCGAGCCGAAAATCGTTAAGCTGGCGCAAAACCGCGTGGATCTGGTTTTTGAAATTACCGAAGGCAGCCGTACCGGTATTCGCAGTATCAAGTTCGTCGGCAACGCGCACTATACCGATGACGAGTTACGCGAGGCCGTCAGCACGCGCCAAAGTGCCTGGTGGCGGTTTTTCTCCTCGACGGATTATTATGATCCCGATCGTTTGAATTACGATAAAGAGCTATTGCGCAAGTTCTATCTGCGTGAGGGCTATGTAGAATTTCGCGTCTTGTCGGCGGTCGCCGAATTGACGCCGGACCGCGAAGATTTCTTCCTGACATTCACCATCGAGGAAGGACCACGTTATAAATTTGGTAAGATCAACATTGTCAGCGAGATCAAGGGCCTCGATGTCGAAACCATGCGGCCCTATATTACGACCCTGCAGGGCAACTGGTACAATGCCGATCAAATCGACAAGAGCATTGCTGCTTTGACAACGGTTTTAGGTGACAAGCAATACGCCTTTGTGAACATCATCCCCGAGCCTGACCGACACAAGGATACGCTGACAGTTGATTTGAATTACACCATTAAACAGGGCGAACGCGTTTACATCGACCGTATTGACCTTAAGGGTAATACCCGCACGGTCGATAAAGTTATTCGCCGCCAGATGCAAGTCGCTGAAGGTGATCCGTTTAATGCAACCAAGATTCATAATTCCGAACAGAATCTGAAAGATCTCGGCTTCTTTGAAACCGCCAAAATTACGCCGGTCGAAGGCGCACAGCCTGACCGGTCCAACGTCAATGTCGATGTGAAGGAAAAATCGACCGGTGAGGTGGCGATCGGCGCCGGCTTCTCCTCGACCGACGGTCCTTTGGGTGACTTCACGCTGGCCGAGCATAACTTCATGGGCGAGGGGCAGGATGCGCGCTTTGGGGCTACGGTCTCGGGTCGCACACAACAGATCGATACCAGCTTTACCGAACCCTATTTCCTTGACCGCGATTTGTCGGCCGGTGGCGATCTTTTCTATATCCAGACGGATAACCAGGATCTGAGTTCCTATAACAACAACAGCGCCGGCATGAATCTCCGTATCGGTTATCCCTTGTCGTCAGAGCTACGTCAGCGCCTGAATTACAGTATCCACCACGACTCGATCAGTAATGTGTCGTCGACGGCGTCGATCTACATTCTGGAAGACCAGGGGTCCTCCACGACATCGTCATTCGGACAATCGCTGATCTACGATACGCGTGACAGCAAACTGACCCCGACACTTGGCTTTATCACGCATCTCGATACGGATGTCGCTGGCGCTGGCGGCTCGCGCGATTGGGCACGCATCAAACTTGGTGGAACGCAGTACTTCCCACTGGATGATGATGCAAAATGGATCATCAGTGGTACTGCCGAGGCTGGCCAAATCTGGAGCTTTAACGCGCCAACTCAAGTCAATGAACGTTTTTTCCTCGGCGACACAACCTTCCGCGGATTTGAATATGCCGGCATCGGTCCGCGCGATCTGACCAGTACCAATCAAGATGCCCTCGGCGGCAATCGTTTTGCGCGCGGCACGGTTGACCTGGGCGTGCCTCTGCCGGTACCGCCTGAATTCGGCTTGGTCGGGCACGTCTTCTCTGATATGGGCGTTCTCGGCGAAACAAGTGTAACCCCTGTTCCCGGTAATACTCTGGCCGATGACGATAGCTTCCATCTCAGCGCCGGCATCGGTGTCACATGGGCTTCACCCTTCGGGCCTTTGCGCCTCGATTTGGCCAAGCCGATACTCTATAAGCCCTACGATAAAACTCAGCTTATCACATTTAATTTCGGGACGAAATTCTAGCTGTTGGCTGTTAGTTGCTAGTTTTCAGCAATTAGGGAATAACCGCTTACGACTAATAACCAGTAATCGTCAACTATGAACTTACTTCCTGACTTTGAAACCTTCCGCCGTATCTGGCGCGCCAGTAAAAACCAGACTCTACGGACAAGTCTGGTCAGCGATATGGAAACGCCGGTTTCGGCGATGCTGAAGCTTGGGCAAGGTAACCCCCACAGCTTTCTTCTAGAATCCATGGAAGGCGGCGCGGTGCGCGGACGTTATTCTATTATCGGCCGCGCGCCTGATCTTATCTGGCGTTGCGATCGTGGTGGTAAAGTATCGATGAATCGGCGGGCGCTGCATGAGCCGGAAAGCTTTTCACCTATTTTCGGGAAGCCTCTGGAAAATCTGCGCGAGCTTCTGGATGAATGTTGCATCGAGGAAAATGATCAACCTGCTCCCATGGCTGCCGGGCTTTTCGGTTATCTCGGCTATGACATGGTTCGCTACATGGAAGACTTGCCGGATGCGAAGCCGGCGAACCTTGATGTGCCAGAAGCCTTTTTAATGCGGCCGACACTTCTTGCAATCTTTGATCAGATCGAAAACAAATTTACTCTGGTTACGCCGGTCTGGTTCGATAAGGCACAGACTGCGGAAACAGCCTATGCGGCGGCGCAGGACAGGCTGTCCCGCGCCATGGAGGATCTGCGGCGCCCGATGCCGGAACCTATTCGTGCACAATCACAACAGGCGTTACCGGAGCCCGTCAGCAATATGACCGAAGCGAATTTCTGTTCCATGGTCTCCAAAGCCAAGGAATATATTGGTGCCGGTGATATTTTTCAGGTCGTACTGTCGCAATGTTTTTCGCTGCCTTTTGCATTGCCATCCTTCGATCTTTACCGTGCTTTGCGGCGCATGGACCCGTCGCCCTTCATGTTCTTTTTCGATTTCGGTAATTTTTCTGTTGTTGGTTCCAGCCCGGAAATCCTCGTTCGCGTACGCGACAGCAAGGTGACTATTCGGCCGATCGCCGGCACACGCCCGCGTGGACTTGGCAATCGTACCGATAGTGAATTAGCCGAAGAGCTTCTGGCTGATCCGAAAGAACTAGCCGAACATCTTATGCTGCTTGATCTCGGGCGCAACGATGTCGGTCGTGTGGCGAAGGTCGGTACGGTGAAAGTTACGGCGCGCAACACCATCGAACATTACCGTCACGTCATGCATATCGTTTCGAATGTCGAGGGCGAGCTTGATCCACGCCATACGCCGCTTGAAGCTTTGATTGGCGGTTTTCCGGCGGGCACCGTCAGCGGCGCGCCGAAAATTCGGGCGATGGAAATCATTGACGAGCTGGAGCCGGATCGTCGCGGTGTGTATGCCGGCTGCATCGGTTATTTCGGCGCCAACGGCACTCTGGATACCTGCATTGCCATACGCACTGCCGTCATCAAGGATAGTGTCATGCATGTGCAGGCGGGCGCGGGCATCGTTTATGACAGTGATCCGCAAGCTGAATACCGCGAATGCGTGGCCAAAGCGCGTGGCCTAATCCGTGCGGCTGAAGACACTGCAAATAGGTCCGATTCCTTGTAATTCACGGATTGTTGCGCAAAAGACGCATATATGTGTATTTTTGACGCACCGCAATAGCTGAGAAATTTTCTAACTCATTGAGTTATTTCACAATTAACCTATTGTTTATAAACAAAAAATACCCACGAAATTAAATCATTCTTTGCAGAAAATAGCTATTCTATGTGCACTGCACACAGAATTTGGGGAAAGCTATGAGCGAAATATCAACCTCTGCACCTACACAGTCCAACCCAAAGGTCGATCCGACCAAGCTTGGCGAATGTGCGGCGGTACAGCCTCTGTCGGGCATCACGCGCGTCGATGAGACATTTGCCGTAAGTGGCCTCGGCCGTGGCGGCTATGTCCGCAAAGAAGAGACTGACAAGAGCAAAGCGTAAGTCGCTTCCTTCGCACTTATTTTACCGATAACCTTTCGCTACGCGATAGAAGCTTGGCGTGCCATTTTCGTACCGGGACAGAATTTTATCGATCTCGCTGTTGTCGCGCAGGAAGATGATCAACCCATTCAGAGTTGATTGGAGTTTTGTTTCGCCGATTTTGAACGGGACGAAATACGGATAAATCCGTAAAGGTTCTTTATCGGCGATATTGACAACCGCACCGGGGTTGGTCTTAAGAAAATTATTGCCGACCGCACGTTCGACAAAGGTAATGTCGGCTTTCTTGTTCACGACATTCATCAGGGTGAAAGCATAATCCGACATATTCGGAACCGACAGCAATTTGGCATGCGGGTAATCGGATTCCTGAATATGCATCGCAATTGACCCATCGATCGCCGAAACGGTGATATCTGGATTGTCAAAATTTCGAAAGACCTCAGGAAATCGTGTATCGTCGGCACGTTTATATATGCCGATACCCGTGTAAAAAAGCGGTGAGGTCGTTTCCACCTTGCCGGCATAAAACGGCAGAAAGAAATCAAGTGTGCACAGCATGTCGTAACGGTTGGTCTGCAATCCTTCGATATAGGTTGCCCACGACGTTTCCTCGGTCCAGATCAGTTTGACATTCATAAGTTCGGCAACACGCCTCATTACATCCGCGCCAATGCCAGAAAACGCACCCGTATTTGGGTCTTTCATCAACAAGGGCGGGTAATACACATAGCCGCAACGGATCTCATGCGTGTGCATGATGCGGTCATAGACAGTCTCCCGTGTTTGTGGAGTCGTTGTTGCTCCTGTAGACGAAGTGACGGCAAAAGCAATCCCCCCGGCCACAAGGCATGTCATCAAAAACTGCCAGATATTTTTCATCGTCATCCCCATAACCATTTAAAAATGTATCGCGCTTCTTCGAGCATCATCGGGAAATTCGGCGCGGCTTCAATAAAAATAAAACTTTCATCTATTATAATAGATTATTAATCTATTATCGATAATTGAAATACAGGAAAAACCCATGATCACAATCCCTCAAATCAAAGCCGCACGGGCGTTGCTCAGTTGGACACAACGCGATCTGGCGAAAATCAGCGGCGTTTCACTAGCGGCGATTGCACAGATCGAAAGTGGCGCCGGCAATCCGCGTGCCGAAACCCTGGTGATGCTTCAGCACGCCTTCGAAAAATATGATGTCGAGTTTTCTGACGATCCTGGCGTGCGCATCCGTCAGGAGATCTTCGCTGTTAATATCTGGCAGGGGCGGGAAGCGATCCTGAAAGTATGGAGGGATATCGAAGCGGTTTTTGGTGATGGCAGGGGCGGTGAAGTGTCGCTCAGCAGCCTTGACGATGCGCTGTGGGAGAAGTTGTTGCCGAAGGAATTGCCTGAAGCCACACTTCGCCGCAAAAAATTAAATATCGTTACACGGGCCCTTGTACGAAAGCAGGATGATAATCGGAGTTTGCCTTGGGAGTGGTGCCGCCAGATGCCAAAAGCGATGCCCGCCGATGCACCTTATTATGTCTATGAAGACAAGGTTGCGATCATTAAAATGACTGACCCTGTTCGCGTCGTGCTGATGAGAAGTCCGACTTTGGCCGAAAGCTTTCGTGCCCAGTTCGAATACCATTGGGAGATTAGTAAGAAGCTTTAATGAATCGGCGGCAATTGATACGGCTTGGTCAGACGCAGATAAGCGTCCGGCGCAACATGGTATTTATCAAGTAAATTGTCGATAGTGCCATCACTATGCATTTGCCGCAGGGCTGAATTCAGCACTTGTTCGAAAGGAGCCTCGCCGGTTTTGAACATGAACGACGTGTCGAAGACCACGACCGGTTCTTGCGTTAGCTGCTTAATCTTACCGGGGTTTTTGGCCATATATTGCTCGGCCTGTGCCTTGGCAAGAAATATTACGTCGGCCTTATATGTAAGAACATTCAGAATCAGCATGCCAGGGTCGGTCAGTGCGGGCAGCTCGACGCGCTGCGCCTTGGGAAATTTATCCTTGGCGGTGTAATCGTTGAATTCGCCATCGATGGTGGCGATGCTGAATGCAGGCGAATTCAGATTGCTCAAGGCATTGTCGAAACGTTTTTCATCCGCGCGGCCATAAGCGTCCACGGCGGTGTAGAAGATCGGCATCGTAAAAGCACCACCCCTCGTTTCCGCGGCAAAAACCCATTTGCCGACGCAGATAAGATCGTAACGGTCGGCCTGGAGGCCAGCGGTCATTTCACTCCAGCCGACTTGTTCGGTCCATTCCACTTTCCAGCCGAGCAACTGCGCCATTCGCTCGACAATGTCCGGTGCGATGCCAAAAATCTTTCCGGTGTTAGGATCGACCTGCAAATCGGGCTCTTCAATGTTATAACCGCAACGCAGAACGCCCGATTTCTGAACGCGCTCGAAAACGCTTGGGTGCCGTTCCACGCGACTTACGCCGTTGAATTTGGAGAATACAAAGAGGCCAGCAAAGACGATAATGATCGTCAGTAAAATTTGCTTCAACATAACGGCCTCCTGCGGGTTAGGACTTGATATCCGGCGGTAGGGATTCTTTTGCCAGCTGTTTTGTCACAGCGGCGAGAGACAAAATTTCCTGCGCTTCGCCGCCGAGACGGCGGAGGGCGACGGTTTTATTCTCAGCCTCTTTTTTGCCGATGACCACGATCAACGGAATTTTCTGCAGGGAATGATCACGGATTTTGGCGTTGATTTTTTCGGGCCTCATGTCGACCTGCACGCGCAAGCCTGCGTCGATCAGCGTTTTGTATACTTCATCAGCATAACTATCGGTGTCGTTGGTGATGGTACAGATAACGGCTTGAATTGGTGCGAGCCAGAGCGGGAATTTACCGACATAATGCTCGATGAGGATACCAATGAAGCGGTGCATCGAGCCTAAAATCGCGCAATGCAGCATCACGGGGCGATGCTTCTGCCCGTCCTCGCCGATATAGCTGGCGTCCAGTCGTTCCGGCATATTGAAATCCACCTGCAGCGTACCGCATTGCCATTCGCGCCCGATAGCGTCACGGAGGTAAAATTCGACCTTCGGCCCGTAAAACGCGCCCTCGCCTTTATTGATGTCATAGGGCAGTCCGGCGGCTTTCAGCGCGTTATGCAAAGCGTTTTCGGCCTTGTCCCAGACCTCGTCGCCGCCGAGGCGCTTTTCTGGTCGGTCGGCCAGGCGTACGCGCGCAACATCAAAACCGAGATCGGTGTAGATTGATCGCAGCAATTCGCAGAAAGCGACGCTTTCGCTTTGAATTTGCTCGGGCGTGCAGAATAAATGCGAATCGTCCTGCACGAATTGTCGCACGCGAATTAAACCATGAAGCGCGCCATGCGCCTCGTTGCGATGGCATAGGCCAAATTCCGCCATGCGCAAGGGCAAGTCACGATAGCTTTTGATGCCCTGCTTAAAAATCTGCACATGGCCGGGGCAATTCATTGGCTTGAGGCCAAAATGCTTCGGCTCACCTTCGCCTTCGCGCGGTGGCACGGTGATCTTGAACATATTGTCGCCATATAGATCCCAATGGCCGGAGGCCTTGAAAAGACTACTATCGATCAGTTGCGGGGCAAAAACTTCGACATAATTTGTCTTGTCACGCCGGCGGCGGATGTAATTTTCGATCACACGGTAAAGTGTCCAACCCTTGGGATGCCAGAACACGCTGCCGATCGCTTCATCCTGAAAATGAAACAAATCGAGTTCCTTGCCGATTTTGCGATGATCGCGTTTTTCGGCTTCTTCGATCATCGTCAGATAGGCCTGCAATTCCTTGTCGTCACGCCAAGCTGTGCCGTAAATGCGTTGGAGCATGGCGTTGCGGTGATCGCCGCGCCAATAGGCGCCCGCCAGCTTCGTCAGCTTGAAGGATGTGCCAATTTTGCCGGTCGAAGGCATATGCGGCCCGCGGCACAGGTCTTTCCATTCGCCCTGGCTGTAGACAGAAATATCTTCATTGGTCGGTAAATCTTTGATGATTTCGACTTTGTAGTGCTCGTCTTTGGCGGTAAAAAAACGGATCGCTTCGTCGCGCGTCCAAACCTCACGTACCAGAGGTGCGTCGCGAGCGATGATTTCTTTCATTTTCGCTTCGATGACGGAGAAATCGTCGAGGCTGAACGGTGTATCACGCGCGAAATCGTAATAGAAACCATTTTCAATGACCGGACCGATCGTCACCTGTGTTCCCGGAAAAAGCTCCTGCACCGCTTCGGCAAGGATATGCGCGGTGTCGTGGCGGATGAGCTCCAGTGCCTCCGGTGATTTGCGCGTGATGATTTCGATCTTTGCATCTCGTGCTATCGGACGATTTAGATCATACATCTCGCCATCCAGTTTGATGGCAAGCGCAGCCGCGGCAAGGCCCTGACCGATACGTGCGGCAACTTCGGCGCCGGTCACAGGACCAGAAAACTCCCTTATGCTGCCATCCGGCAGTGTCAAGCGAAGCGGCGATGCAGGTGAACGAAGCTCTTGTTTCATAAAAAGTTTTTACCCGAGGTGAGTCTTTTGCGCAACTCATCTCCGAATTCATAAACTGCCTGATTGCTTCGCGACTCGCTCCTCTTTAAACCGGAAAGGGTAAGTGATTCGCTTTGTGTTGCCCCGAAGGAATGAAGAAATGATGAATGCCAGGCCGATGACGGTTCTGTTTCTTTCCACCGGCAACGCCGCCCGCAGCCTGTTGGCGGAGGCTTTATTGAGGGCCAAAGGCGGTATTCGCTTCATAGCGCGCAGCGCCGGATCCCGGCCTTTGGTGGCAGCACATTCCCAAACCCTGGCGCTTTTACAAGCTGAAGGACTGTCGATCGAAGGGCTGCATGCTAAGAGCTGGGGCGAGTTTCTGGCTTCGGCCCATCTCATGAGAATCGATGTCATCGTCACCCTGTCGGAAGAAGCACGGGTGAATTGCCCTGTGCCTTGGCCCAGTGATCCTGTACGTGTGCACTGGCCGGTTGATGACCCGCTTTCGGCCAACAAGGCTGATGTCATGGAATGGAAATTCCGCAAATGCTTCGCAACGCTGGAAAACCGTATTACGACGCTGGTTAGAAATCGTGCTGCACAAAGTCCAGCCGAGCTGCTGCTCCAGCTTAAAGATATTGCTATGGTGGTTTAAAGCCGCGTCGTTGCGCTTTCGAGCCACTTCGCGGTGACATCATCAACCGAGGGCCGCAAAGTTTCGCGCACACGCGTGTGATAGGTGTTGAGCCAGTCGATCTCGCTTTCGGTCAACATCGTGACATCGATGAGTTTGCGGTCAATTGGCACAAGAGTCAGCGTTTCGAAGCCGAGCATTTTTTTTTCACTGCCCGCAGTCTCTACGATCTCAGTCACTGCCTGCAAATTTTCGATGCGAATACCATAGGCGCCGGTTTTGTAATAGCCGGGCTCATTCGATACCACCATACCGGGTTTTAGCGCCACCTTGCCGCGCCGTGAAATACTCTGTGGCCCCTCATGGACGCCAAGATAATTGCCGACGCCATGCCCGGTACCATGATTATAATCAAGACCAATGGCCCAAAGGTATTGCCGCGCTAGAACATCTAACTCCGATCCAGTTGTATCTTGGGGAAAGCGAATATTTGCAAGCGCAATATGGCCTTTGAGGACGCGGGTGAAGCGGTCGCGCTGTTCATTGCCTGGTATGCCGATGGCAATGGTGCGTGTCACATCTGTGGTGCCGTCCATGTATTGTCCGCCGCTGTCGAGTAGGTAAAGTTGTCCGCTTTCCAGCTTGCGGTCAGTGGCCGGCGTTGCGCGATAATGGACGATGGCACCATGTGGCCCGGCGCCTGAGATTGTATCGAAACTCGGCCCGCGATAGAGATTGTTCATCGAGCGAAATCCGGCGAGTTTTTCCTCAGCGGTGATTTCGGTGATCGGCTCAACAAACAAAGTTCGATCGAGCCAGCTGAGAAATTTTACCAATGCCGCACCATCGCGCCGATGGGCGCCGCGCATACCTTCAAGTTCGGTTGAGTTTTTGCAGGCTTTCGGTAAGACGCAAGGATCGTCGCCAAAATTGAGCTTAGCCATTGTTGTGCGCAGACGCTCAACGATTTGGTTCGCACTTTCCGTGGGATCAATGCGGATGGCCTTATCCGCTTTGCCGAGCTGATCAAGCGCGTGTAGGAATTGTTCCGTATGCTCGATATCGACTTCCGCACCAAGATGTTTTTGTAATCCGCCGGTCACCTTGCGGGGATCTACAAACCATTTGACCTTGCCGGTATCGAAGATGATCGCGAAACTGAGCGGCAAGGGCGTATTTGGTACATCGCCGCCGCGAATATTCAGAAGCCACGCAACCGAAGCTGGGTCGGTTATTACTGCCGCAGCGCAATCGGCTTTTTTCAAGTCCGCCGCGATTTGAGCGCGTTTGTCGGTGGCGCTTTTTCCGGCATAGGCGAGGTCATAGGCATAAACCGGCGCTGTGGGCGGTGCGGGACGGTTATGCCAAATGGTGTCGATGGCATTACGCTCAACCGGCACGAGTTTTGCATTCACTTTTGCCAAAGCTTTTTTAAGCCGTTCGATACTTTCATCGGTGTGCAGCCACGGGTCGTAACCGATGGTCATGCCCCCGGCGTTTTCTGTCAGCCATTCAGAAATGGTTTTCGTGCCGCTGTCGAAAAGCGTGAAGAGTTCTGGCGCAATTTGCCGGCTGGCCTGCAGCGTATACCGTCCGTCGGTAAAGAAAGCCGCTTTGTCTTTCAGTATGGCGATAAACCCAGCCGAGCCGGTAAAGCCGGACAAAAACGTAAGTCGTTGCGCCGATTCCGGTACATATTCGCTCTGATATTCATCGGCCATAGGCACGAGGAAGCCATCCAGTTCTTGCCGGGCGAGCTCGTCACGGAGGACTTGGAGACGGTTGGCGCACTCGCCGGAGGAAAGGGAGTCTTTCATAGGCCTATACTAGCCGAATCCGGAGCCACAGGACAGATTTATCCTGCATCTTTGGGGGCAGAATTTTATTTGCGCCCCTGACCTTCCAGGGACTAAAGTAAAAGCAACGAATGGAGCATAAATGTCATCTCTTGCTGAAACCGATGAGCTGTTTTTTGCCAAAACCAGCATGGATCGTGCCAATGTCGAGCGCATCGTCAACGATGCGCTTAAGGGCGCCGATGACGGTGAACTTTTCTTGGAATACCGCCAGTCCGAAAGCTTGATCTGGGACGACGGCAAGCTGAAAAGCGCCAGTTTCGATACCACCCAAGGGTTTGGCTTACGCGCCGTATCTGATGAGGCGACCGGCTATGCTCATGCTGTCAATCTGGATGAGAAGGCCATTAAACGCGCCGCCGAAACTGTGCAGGCGATCAAGGGCGGGCATTCCGGTGAAATGACCGTGTCGCCGCAAGGCACTAACCGTCATCTGTATGGCGACCTCAATCCGCTTTCCGGCATGGATTTTTCGGCCAAGATCAAATTGCTACAGGAAATCGACGACTATATTCGTACCAAAGATTCACGCGTGCATCAGGTCAGCGTATCGCTGCTCGGTAACTGGCAAGCGGTGCAGATCATCCGAGCCGGCGGTTGGCGCGCGGCGGATATTCGTCCCTTGGTGCGACTCAATGTTTCGGTGGTCACAAAATCCGGTGAGCGCATCGAGGCGGGTGGTATGGGCGGCGGCGGTCGCGCCGGTTATGACCGCTGGTTCGACCCAAGCGAATGGAAAAATCTTGCCGATGAAGCTTTACGTAAATCACTCGTCAATCTGGAGGCCATCGACGCGCCGGCGGGTGAAATGACCGTGGTGCTTGGCCCCGGCTGGCCGGCGGTGATGCTGCATGAGGCCATCGGCCATGGGCTTGAGGGCGATTTCAATCGCAAGAAGACGTCAGCTTTTACCGAACTTATGGGCCAACAGATCGCCGCCAAAGGTGTGACGGTGGTCGATGACGGCACCATCGATCAACGCCGCGGTTCGCTGTCGATCGATGATGAAGGAACACCCTCCCAATGCACGACCTTGATTGAGGATGGCGTTCTGGTCGGCTATATGCAGGACCGGCTGAATGCACGGCTGATGGGCATGAAGCCGACCGGCAATGGCCGCCGCGAAAGTTTTGAGCATCAACCATACCCACGCATGACGAACACGATCATGCGCTCCGGTACACTCGTGCCGGCGGAAATCATCGCTTCAGTGAAAAAAGGCATCTATGCGCCTGATTTTGGCGGCGGCCAAGTTGATATCACCTCCGGTAAATTCGTCTTCACAATGAGCGAAGCTTACGAGATCGAAAACGGCAAGATCGGCCGGCCGCTCAAGGGCGCATCGTTGGTCGGCACCGGGTTTGAAGCGCTCAAACGCATCAGCATGATCGGTAGCGACATGCGCATGGATGGCGGTGTTGGCACCTGTGGCAAGCATGGGCAGGGTGTGCCAGTCGGCGTTGGCCAACCGACCATGCGGCTGGAGCAGATGACTGTTGGTGGTAGAGGAAGTTAGTGGATTTGCGGTTATGAAAATCCTCCTCACCGGTGTGGCTGGTTTTATCGGTTATCATGTGGCGCAAGCTTTGCTGGCCCGTGGTGATGAGGTCGTTGGTGTCGATAACCTCAACGATTATTACGATGTGGGGCTAAAGCAAGCGCGGCTGGATCAGCTCGCACCGCACAAGAATTTCTCCTTCCACAAAATCAACATCGCCGATCGTGGTGCGATGATGCCGTTGGCGAAATCGGATGCGGCACATATTGTGCATCTCGCGGCGCAGGCGGGTGTGCGTTATTCGTTGACCAATCCTTACGCTTATATCGAAGCCAATTTGATGGGCCACACAGTGATGCTGGAGCTGGCGCGGCAGATGGCGACGAAGCATTTCGTCTACGCCAGTTCGTCATCGGTCTATGGGGGCAACACCAAAACCCCTTTTGCCGTCGAGGACCCGGTCGAAAAACCGGTTTCGCTTTACGCCGCGACCAAGCGTGCCGACGAATTGATGAGCTGGACTTACGCGCATCTGTACAAAATTCCTTGCACCGGACTGCGTTTCTTCACGGTCTACGGGCCATGGGGCCGTCCGGATATGGCGGTCTACCTGTTCACCAAAGCGATCATGTCAGGTGAACCGATCAAGGTTTTCAATTTTGGGAAGATGAAGCGTGATTTCACTTACATCGACGATATCGTTGCTGGCGTTCTGTCTTCGCTCGATCGCCCGGCTTCAGGCGAACCGCCGGCGCAGCTTTATAATCTCGGCAATTCACATGCCGAAAATCTGATGGATTTTATTGCCACACTGGAAAAAGAACTCGGCAAAAAAGCGCAGATAGATTTTCAGCCATTACAGCCCGGCGACGTGCCTGAGACCTTCGCCGATATTATCCCAAGCGTGCGGGATCTTGGTTTCCAGCCAAAAACCTCGATCGCCGAAGGGATTCCACAATTTGTGGCGTGGTATAGGAAATATCACAAAAGCTGATTATCCGATATCAATCATCACCGGAACGTGATCGCTGGGCTTCGGTTCCCAGCCGCGCGCATCGCGGATAATTTTATATTTCTTAAGCGACGGCACGAGATCCGGCGTCACCCATATATGATCAAGCCGCCGCCCGCGATTGGAAGCTTGCCAATCCGACGCCCGGTAACTCCACCAAGAATACAGTTTTTCTTCCGGCGGAACGAAATGCCGTACGGCATCGACCCAGTTATGTGCCTTCTGCCAGGCTGTAAATTTCTCGACTTCGATTGGCGTGTGTGAAACGACATCCAGCATCTGTTTATGTGACCAAACATCGTTTTCTAGAGGTGCTACATTCAGGTCGCCGACAAGAATTTTGGATTTCTTTTTGTCCTTGCGTGTTTTCCACCACGCGATTTTTTCATCGAGGAAACCAAGCTTATGCGCGAATTTCGGGTTGGCCTTGGGGTCAGGAATATCGCCGCCCGCCGGAACATAGCAGCAATGTATTTCGATACCGCCCGGTAATTCGGCGAAAATATGACGGCAATCTTCGCGCTCCTGCCAATTGCGTATGCCAGGTGCGGTGAGTGGCATGCGTGAGATGATGGCGACGCCGTTATAACCTTTCATACCGAGGATATGTTGATATTTATAACCCTTTGCCGCTAAAGCCGCGCGTGGAAAGGTGTCATCGACGGTTTTTGTTTCCTGCAGGCAGATGACATCCGGTGTGTGCTCGTCGATTAGTTTTTCGACCAACCCCAGCCGCAGCCGGACCGAATTAATGTTCCATGTGGCTATACGCATAGCCTTTTATTGCCCATCTTCACAGGAGCGTCAAAGGCTTCTACAAAGCTCGCATGACGTTTCAGGTCGAAAATCTTGCCTGCCGCCGCGGTATGCGGATGGTTTTCCGCAATATCAGTTTTAGTCTTCGTTCCGGGGAGGTATTGCTGTTTACAGGCCCGAATGGCAGTGGCAAATCCAGCCTTTTGCGTGTGCTGGCCGGGCTTTTGCCTCCGCAACAAGGTGACATACGCTGGAATGGTCAGGCAATCGATATGGCCGATCATCGCTCTCGCTTGCATTATCTCGGCCATTACGACGCCGTTAAACCCGAACTGACGGTTGCGGAGATGCTCGATTATTGGCGTGTTTTGCAAAGCGGTTCCGAAGCGCTTTCTCCGGTGTTCGGTCTCGAAGAATTGAAAAAAGCGTCTATACGTTATCTCTCTGCCGGGCAGAAACGACGTTTGGCTCTGGCACGGCTTGTCGTAAAACAGGCGCCGCTTTGGTTGCTGGATGAGCCGCTGACCTCACTTGACCAAGCCGGACAGGAATTGCTGAAGGATCTTGTCCGTCAGCATCGCACCGCCGGTGGTATGGCCATCATCGCCACGCATCATGGGATGGATCTACCCGGAGCGCAGCAATTGTCTTTTGCCGGAGTATCGGCATGACCGTTATTGAACTTCTGCGTCATGATCTGCGGCTGCAGATGCGTCGCCCCGGTGAGTGGGCGGCTTTGGTGCTGTTTTTCATCGCGATCATCCTGTTGGTGCCCTTTACTGTAGGGCCTGAGCCGGAATTGCTGCGCCGTCTGGCGCCTGGGCTTATCTGGCTTGCGACGTTGTTGATGAGCCTCTTGGCGTTGGATCGTCTGTTCGTCGACGATGCACGCGATGGGACACTCGACCTCATATTGCTTTCGCCACTGCCCTTGCCGTTAATTGTGGCCGTGAGGCTTGCGGCACAGACGGCCATGATGCTGTTGGCGCTCATGCTTGTGGTTTTGCCTGCAATCCTGATGCTCGGCATGAATGTTATAGTTCTGCCGGTTCTTGCGCTTGGGTTTATGCTGGGCATCCCGGTTCTGGTTTTGCTCGGTGGTATCATGAGCGCCGTGACTATATCCCTGCGCCGTCATCCGGCGATGCTGACCTTATTGTTGATACCTTTTTATATACCGGCACTGATTTTTGCCGTGGCGGCCTGCGATGCGGTGGCTTCGGGCGTTTCGCCATTACCACATCTGTTGCTTCTCGCGGCTATGCTTGCACTGCTTTTGCCGACGGCACCTTTTGTTATTGCCGCGGCGCTTCGCAATGGACAAGGATAGAGCATGTCTTTCACCTCGCGCTTCGCCAATCCCGGAAAATTTTTGTGGCTTGCCGAACGGCTGATGCCATGGTTTGCGGGAGCAAGCCTTCTGGCATTTGGCGTGGGGCTCACTCTCACGCTGTTTCATTCACCGGTGGATTATCAGCAGGGCGAAACCGTACGCATCATGTATGTACATGTTCCTGCGGCCTGGTTGGGGCTGATGATTTACGCTGCCATGGTGGTCGTGGCCTGTGTCGGGCTCATTATGCGCCATACGCTCGCGGATATTTTTTGCACAGCCGCCGCTCCGGTCGGTGCCTTGTTCGTCGCACTGTGCCTGATTACCGGCAGTATCTGGGGCCATCCGACCTGGGGTGCCTGGTGGGTGTGGGATGCGCGTTTAACCAGTGTTCTTGTTCTCTTCCTTATTTATTGCGGTGTCATCGTTTTAAGGCGGAGCTTCGATGATCACGCAAGCGGTTTTCGTTCTAGCGCTATCCTCATTCTGGTCGGTGGGGTGAATATCCCGATCGTGCATTTTTCGGTCAACTGGTGGAACACGCTGCATCAGCCTTCGGGCCTTTTGCGCCTGTCAGGCTCGACAGTGGATGTGCATATGCTGCGGCCTTTACTGGTCATGGCTCTGGCCTATGTTTTTTTTGCCGCGTTTCTGGTTTTGATGCGCATGAAAACAGAAATTCTTAAACGCCGCATCGAGGCGGCGTTGCTGCTCGACGAAGATAATGGGCCGTTAATGTAAATTCGGCGCCGCTGGCGTGATCGAGGCTGGATCAAACTCACCCTGCTTGGCGTAAACCGCGATATTCTGTTTCACCATCGGCAGCCAAGCGGCATCCGGTGCCGCCGATTGTTCCAGATCGCGCCATATGGCAACAGCTTTTTTCAGATCACCAATTTCCGTTTCGGCAAGCCCGATGTAAAAACGCGCGCGCGGGTTTTGCGCATCAATCTTCAACGCCATTTTGAAGGCGTTTAACGCTTCCATTACCACGGCGCCGTCATTTTCCATCACCAGACTTTCACCCAGCTGGGCCCAGCTGTTGGCGTCGTTCACATTCAGTTCGGTCGCCCGTCGTGCCGCGTCGATCGACTTGTCGTAGCGACGCAGAGCATAAAACATGCCGGCCAAATGCCGAAAGCCCTCGGCATTCGGATGAACTGCGAGTTCAGCGGCGATAATTTCAGCGGCGGCGTTCAGTTTAAAATCCGGGTCGTTCTGCCGCGCGGCGAAAGGGCGATCCGGCAGTTCCGGCGCGCCGAGATAAAAGTAAAGCGATCCTGCGGCAAGCAAAATGACCGGTGCGACGACCAACAGGATCTGATGCATGCCACGCGGATCGGGCCGGGTGTGAT
>Ga0206945_1004_pt1 | contig 79135 bp, 89 predicted proteins | sample Alteio_BWOrgHeat_5_FD_152982 | JGI IMG/M metagenome (GOLD analysis project Ga0206945, IMG submission 152982) | Enriched cells from forest soil in Barre Woods Harvard Forest LTER site, Petersham, Massachusetts, United States -... | ecosystem: Environmental > Terrestrial > Soil > Temperate forest > O... | reverse complement strand
GATCCCGAGGATCGTAATCTCCACAACCTGCTGCAATGTGCCAAGCAAGGGGCCATTATAGCCACGCAGGTGATTGGCGCCGATCAGCGCGACGATCAATCCGGCGATGGAGCCGGTCAGCAGGGCGGTTGCCGTATTCTCGCCCAGCGCGGCGAAAGTAATCACGCCGCCAAGGCCGAGCGCCAACATCACCCGCAAGCCGGGCGGTTGCTGGAAATAATCGGCGACCGGATCGCCGGGCAGGGGGCGCAGCCATGCGGCCGCGACCACCATCAGCGCGCGCGACCAGCTCGACGCCGCGACCAATGCCTGAAACACCAGCATATTGCTGGATAAGCTGGCGATGGCGCCAATCTTCATGATGATGACGAGGATGATGCCGAGCGTGCCGTAGCGTACGGAACGTTCTTCGCGCAGCCAGCCGATTTTCGCTTCGGCGTCGGCGGTCTTGCCATATTGGTTGACGAGGCTGGCAAATTCCTCTTCATGCAGTGCGCGCGTAATCCACAACATGCCAATGACAGCAAAGGTCGCCGTGATGACACCAGGCATGCGCATCTGCACCATAATCCAGTCAATGACAGCGCCGAAAAGCCCGATCAGCGCACCGACCAGCGGAAACCAGCTCATGGATTTGCGGATCAGCCTCGGCTTCGGTGTTTCCTTGAACGGCAAATTAAAGCGCGTCAGGTAATTGAAGGTGATGGCAAGCTCGGCCCACAAATTCTCGGGCGAGGGTGGGCGGACGGTGACCGAGGGCTTGGCTTGATCTGGTGGGGGGGCGGGGTCCTGAGGCGCATCGTTCATGGCCACCTTATAGTATAAAGAAATCGTCCGCGGCAATGTCGACAAACAAAAGGGCTTTCTTTACGGAAGGGAAAAGAAAACCCCCTGACCGATTACGGGTAATTTCTTCCGATTCTCGAAAAATGGCGGTTTTCCGCCATTTCCAGGTTGACAGTCTGAAAAGCTGCTGCCTAGACTTTTCTTCTACGCATGCCATTTCCCTGAACCCGATGGAGTTTACCCATGAACAAAAATGAATTCATTGCCGCCGTTTGCGACAACAAATCCCTGCAAAAAATGGACCTGTCAAAAAGCTGCGTGGCGAATGTCGTCGACGCCTGCCTGTCTACGATCGAAGGTTGCCTGAAGCGTGGCGAAGAAGTTCGCTTGGTTGGCTTCGGTAATTTCTATGTTTCCAAGCGTGCCGCGTCCAAGGGCCGCAACCCCCGCACCGGCGAAACCATCCAGATCAAGGCGTCGAAACTACCAAAGTTCCGCGCCGGCAAGCAGCTCAAGGATCAGGTTAATACGGGTTCGGGCAAGAAATAACCTCGAAAACCAGAAAGAAATCGCAAGGGGATAGATCATTGTATCTGTCCCCTTTTTTCTGTTATCTGTTGTTTGGCGGGTGATTAGCTCAGCGGTAGAGCGTCTCGTTTACACCGAGAATGTCGGGAGTTCGATCCTCTCATCACCCACCACTTTAACCATAATTTGATAACGACTATGCACGTGCTGCCTTTCAGTCATCTGTAAGCGTTCTATTGCTCGGGATAAAAAGTGGTGCTTACCAGACGACCAACTTCTGCAATCACCTCGCTTTGCTTATCCACAGAACTTTCTGCACCCGTATAATAGACAGTGATTAAAAAAGGCTTTTTGTTGGTGGGCCATACGATGGCGATGTCACTGGACGCTCCATTTTTTCCCGAGCCCGTCTTGTCACCAATTTTCCAAATCGGATTCATTCCAGCGCGCAGTTTTTTGCCGCCCGTGGTGTTGCCAATCAACCACGCATTGAGTTGTTCTCTAGACTGTGGAGAAAGCGCATTGCCGACAAGCAGTTTCTGCATGGTATTTCTCATTGCAGATGGTGTTGTCGTATCGCACGGATCATCAGGAAGATTGGTGTTGAGCGTTGGCTCCGTACGATCGAGGCGCGTTACCTTATCGCCTAAGGAGCGAACATAACGAATAAACGCTTCCGGTCCGCCTATGCTCTGCAATAAAAGATTGGCGGCGGTGTTATCGCTATATTGAATGGCAGCAGCGCCTAATTCCGCGATGCTCATTTTCCCATTTCCAAGATGTTCTTTGGTAATGGGCGCATATTCCAGGATGTCTATCTGACTAAACGTGATCAATCGATTCAATTTTTCTTTACCTTCATCGATGCGAGATAAAACCGCAGCAACAAGCGGGAGTTTGAAAGTGCTACACAACGCAAACCGCTCGCTGGAACGGTATTCCAAACGCTCTCCATTCGCCATGTTAATCGCAGCAACCCCTATGCGTCCGCCTTCTTTCTGCTCCAAGGCTTCAATGTGCGATACAAAGTCAGAAGACATAGACATATTTTCAGCGAATGCGGTAAGTGGAAAAAACATTATGATAACGATTAAAAAACTTCTCATACTGCCTCTTAGAGTGGCTTGATTTTTATTAACCATTGAGCAAATCCCTACCAACCCATCATGTGGATCGTGGTTCGACGTCTTTACGGTTGGTTTCACCATTGTTTCAGGATATTCCAGAATGTATCGGGGCGTTCAAACCAACGTTACATTGCAGCTGTGTCAAATAACCATGAAAAAATGGATAACAAAATTAATGGTTTTTAATGAGCCATAATGCTACAATTGGCTCATGAATAACAATGAAGAACGTACTATTATTGAGCAGTTTAGCCGCGGCGAAATAAGTCGTGTTGAGGCCGCTCGACGATTGGGCGAAGACTTAAGTTTTAGTGATATGCTGAGGAAGCTTTGGAAGTACAAATTACATCTTCCACGTTACAAGACAGACCCTAATTCGCTTGGGGTGCGTTTCATTCGTGAGCTTGCGAGTCGCGAAACACATGTCTGACGATAAAATAAAAGCAAAGCTTATTGTCACGGACACAGGACCCCTTATTACATTAGCGGTAGGGGAAGCTCTCGATTACCTGCTTTATCCGGACGTTCCTGTTTATATTCCAGATGCTGTGCTCCACGAAGCAACAATCAAAAACAAAGCTCTTGGGGCAGAAAGCATTCTAGCCTGGGTACAAGCGCATACAGATGATGTTCATATGGTTGCCACACAAGCTTACGCGGATTTTAATACAATGCGCGATCTGTCTCCTACGCATCGAGAGCGCGATCTTGGTGAGCGAGCAGCAATTGAGACCATCCGCTATGTGATAAAGCTCGAGCCGGATGAGCGAGCTGTGCTAATCACAGAAGATGACTGGACTTTAAGAGGGCCTTACATTATAGCGCCCGGAAATCGTGAAAGAGTGATCCCAATAACTACCTATGATTTTCTAACTGGATTGGAGAAAGTTGGACGTATAAATTCCACAAATGAAGTTTATCGGCGTATTGAAAGTGCAGGTCGAGATGCTTCTCGCTCGAGCACACTTGATATACAGGATGACCATGCTCGGGAAGCCGTAACGGCATGCTAAAAAAATTCGTAGCGCCAGCTAAATGACAAGTGCAGAGGTTGTAAAAGTTTGTGGGCAGTGATGATATACGTTTATCCAAATTTAATCTTGATCCCCCATTTGTGCCCGGATCTGCCTACCACCCTTTTGGCAAATCAGGCGCGGATTTACCGCACGGCTTGCTCGGTCGGGAAATAGTCGATTTCGACTTCCACGCGCCGGTCCTTTTGCAGACATTCAACCAGCTGCGTATGCTTGAGTTTATTTGAGCATGAGGCCGTCGGCTCTGTGTCACCAACCCAGCGCGTATCGGCGACGCTGGTGTTGATGAGGCCTTTGGCGATTAGATATTGCCGGGTCTCTTCCGCTCTCTTTTTTGACAGCTGCGCGTTATAGGACGCGTTACCGATCCGGTCGGCATAGCCAACGATCCGCGCGCCTTTAACGTCGCGCTCGGATTTGAGCTTTACGGTCAGTGTATTAAGTCGTTCCTGCATTTCCGGGGACAAGCTTGCCTGATTGAAAGAGAAATAAATTGTCCGCTCTTCACGGGATATGGCAATAGAGCGGGGCGGTGGCACAACAGCGACAGGTTGCGGTGTGGGAACCTCAGTCATGCATTCGTCATAACTGCTTGACCATTTGGTGCGCACGCATGCACCAGATGTCGAACGAAGAATCGTACCATTGGTTTCATCGTGAACGACGTCGCGACTATCGGCGCGCGCGGCCGTCGTGAAAACAAGAACAAATAAAGCGGCGATGAGTGTTCTGGCGAGCATGAAAGATCTCCTGACTGAAAATGAACAGGGCGGGTCAAATAAATATGGATCAGATTACAAAGCGGAGGCAAGCTTTCTATCGAACAAAAAATCTCTCTAATGGCCGGAACAGCATAAATAACTCATAAAAAAGCATCTCAAGACACTACACAAATTTGCCGCAATTATCCCTTTTCTTACTCTCGTGGCTGTGTAACCGTGATGTTTAGGTTTATCAGCTCATATGAGGTGTGTCATGAAAAGACTTCCCCAAGCCCCCCTTATTTCTGTTCTCTCCGTTGCTGTTGTCCTGTTGTTCCTGCCGGCTTTGACCGCAGCGCAGGATGCCACAACACCGACCGCAAATTATACGCCACCACCGGCAGCGACGGGTGCTGGCCCTGCTCCCGGTGCGGTACACAGCCTCGGTACATTAGCACCATCCGATGTCGCGCCCGGGTCAATGCCGTCGGCAACTCCGGTACATTCAACGCCGATGTCTTCGCCGACGCTGGCCGTCCTAAGCGATGTGCCGCAGCCCCAGACAGTGGGCAGCATCACTTACGTTACCGGCGGTGTCGGGGAGGAAGAGCGCGGTGCCTTGCAGGCGACCAAAAAGGAATACAATCTTTACGTTATGGTTGCCGATAAGACGGGGCATTTCCTTGCCGACACGCAAATTATTATTCACGATCCTAAGGGTGGTGAGGTCTTGAACGCCACGGCAGGACCAATCTTCTACGCCAAGCTTCCGGCCGGCAGCTATACGGTGGAAGCCGTTAATCAAGGACAAAGCAAAAAACAAAACATCGTCATACACGGGAGTGAAGCCTCCCATGCCTTCTTTAGCTGGTAACTTTAGCTAGTAACGGAACACAAGCGCATTGGACACCGGCGATAGATACACCTACACCTTCACGACACCGGGCACTTATGCTTATTCCTGCTCGCGGCACACGCAGATGCTCGCAACAATTACCGTTAAATAAAAAAATCGCTTTTACCAACCCGGAGGGGCAATGAGGCGTGGCGGGCGCGGTGCGTTCGGTGCTGTCGGCAAAAGTGATGCATTGACATGCGGCGTTTCCGTTGCTGGCGCGGCGGCTTGGGATGTCTGGTCGGCCGTTGCCGGTTTGCTTTCTGCTGCCGGCTTGGTTGCAAGCGCGGGCTTGCCGTCCGTCATGTCCGGGAAAATCAGGAATTCGCTATCGGGCGGTGCAGCCGAGCTGGATGGTGATTGCGTGTTCACCTGGGCCGCATGCGCGGGCAGGGCGCATGCAAGCATTCCGGCGCCGGTAAGGACCGCGACAATCAACAGAACGAATGTGTTTTTCACGGCATATCCCCTTCATCAACGAACCAAAAACCGACGATCCGATACTAGCTGTTCCGTATTGCCGTGATCAAGCCGATTTGTTTTGCCCTTTTGCAGGGAAATTTCTAAATTCCTGAGGGTATGTCACGTTCGATTCCCCAAAACCCCTTCCGTCATCGTGCTTTTGCCCTGTTGTGGGCAGGACGGCTGCTGACCACGATCGGCACGCTGACACAAAGCATCGCAGTTGGCTGGCAGGTTTATACCGTGGCGCGCCTGACGCACAGTGTCGAGCAAAGCTCATTTTTGGTTGGCATGGTAGGGCTGGCACAATTTCTGCCGATGTTTGCGCTGGCGTTGCTTGCTGGTGAGACCGCTGATCGTTATGACCGCCGCAAGATTTTGCTGTGCTGCGCCGGGTTGCAGATTATCTGCGCCGCGCTTTTCACTTTTCTGGCCTTACAGCATCCACCTTCACTGGAAGCCTTGTTCGTGGTGGCGGGGTTATTCGGTATCGCGCGCGCGTTTTCGATGCCAGCGAGCACATCGCTGGCGCCAATGCTAGTGCCGGCCGAGATTCTGCCCAAAGCTATTGCCTGGAATACACTTGCCGTACAGACAGGCATGGTGCTTGGCCCGTGGCTGGGGGGCGTTCTTTGCGCGTTTTCGCCTGTCTGGGCGAATGCCGCCGCGGGTCTTATGTATGTCGTTGCCGCGACCACGGGCATTGGCCTGCTTCTGCTGCCCATCGACGCCCGGCCAAAACACAAGGGTGATCCGCGCCTGACGATGATCCGTGACGGGCTTAAATATTTATGGACCAGCAAGATCGTCCTCGGCGCGATTTCCCTTGATCTGTTCGCCGTGCTGCTGGGTGGCGTGACGGCATTGTTGCCAGTCTACGCGCGCGACATTCTGGTAATTGGTCCCGGCGGTTTTGGTTTGCTGCGTTCCGGCGCGGCGCTGGGCGGCGGTCTGGTGACCCTGGTTCTGAGTGTCCGTCCCATCCGCCGCCATGCGGGGAAATGGATGCTTCTGGCGGTGATGGTCTACGGTGTTGCGACTATTCTGTTCGCCGTATCGCGGCATTTGTGGCTGTCGATGGCGATGTTGGTTGTTCTTGGCGGCGCGGATTCGATTTCGGTTTTCGTGCGCCAGAGCCTGGTGCAGATCGTCACACCCAATCACATGCGCGGTCGTGTCGCGGCGGTCGCTGGGCTTTTCATCAGCGCCTCGAACGAGATGGGCGAATTCGAAAGCGGCACCGCCGCGCGTTTCCTTGGCCCGGTCGGCTCGGCGCTGTTCGGTGGCCTTGGATCGATCGCGGTCACGCTGCTCTGGGCGAAGCTGTTCCCCGCTTTGCGCAAAGCGGATCGGCTTGTGGCGCCAGAGGAATAGCGGTCAATTCATCCTACGGGCTACGGGCAAGCGGCAATTAAACGTTAAACCTCGAATTGCGGCGCGGATTTATCAAGAATGCGGATCTTTGGGGTTGCGTTCCAGACGGCTTTGAGTTCTTCGGCAAGTGTTGTGGTCAGTTTTTGCATATCCATATGCGCGGAGGCATGCATCGCTTCGCTTACAATAAGGGCGGTGTGTGTCGTGTCCCGTACGGCCGAAAGACCGCTTTGCCGGTTTGTCCAGCGCCGGGCATGGGCTTGCCCGGCTTGATCGGCAAAGATGACTTCCTTTGCCTCCGGCTTTTCCGTTTCACCCGAGAAAGCCAGATAGGTTTCGGTGCCGGCGGCATACCGGACCTCCAGAGGACCATCAATTTTTGAAACATCAAAAACGGCAATAGGAATGGCAAAAGCCATCGAAATGGCGTTGCACAAATCGACCAATGGATGCAGCTGTGGCAGCGCCTTTTCTTTTTTGAAGCGTCTCAAAAGCGATTCAGATGCACAACGGTATTGTGTTGGCTTTAAACCCATGCGTGAAAACACGCGCCGCCAAGCTTGAACTTCCGGCAATTCGCCTTCCGTGTGCGTCGCGAGGCGGCTCTCGGCAATGCGGTTGAATTTTGCAATGGGCGCATGGACCGAAGCGTCGCCGGTTATGCCTTCAACCCACATGACCCCTGGAACTAGTTCCGGATAGTCCGTCCAGATTTCATTTGCATGGGAGAAGCGCACAGGCGTGATCCTTATCAATGTGAAGCGACATAAAGGTACATTAAGGTCGCCCGCCGTTCCGGGCAAGGCTGGGACTAACCCTTCAAATAATCCACCAGCACACGCCCATAAGGCAGCGTTAGATCAGCGATGGTATGGCTGCCGCCGACAATTTTCCTGACCGGGAAATCCGCCACCGGTGCGTTGACATGCGGCACCAAATGCAAGCGCGCATGCCCGGCCCAGGCGCCCTTCACCGTGATGTCGGTCATGTTATAGGCGACCAGCTGCGCCACCGCGACATCGCCCGCAGCACCCGGGATGAATTTCAAATTCACTTGCGTCTTGCCGAGGGTTTTGATGACCGCCGCCGGGTCGCGCAGCGCGGCATGAGGGTCGGCGGCCAGGAGATTTTCCGGCTTGTATTGCATGGTGCCCATCGCCACCAACTCACCGTCATATTTCAGCGTACCGGTCAGCGTGTCTTTCGCCACGCGTAGATCAGGTTCACCGTATTTTTTGGGAAAGCCCCAGATTTCGCGCCCGCCGGTAAGGGGAGGTTCGTCGTCCAAAAACATCATGCAGGTGAAATTGACCGGCTCGCCTTTATAGATGCAGGGAATGACAACGCCGCTTTCGTGGTAATCGCCGAAGCCGGAGCTGTCCGGCATCTTGATGAATTCATAGGCGACGAGGTTACCGGGCGCGGGTTCGAGCGGTTCCGGTACCGCGGCGCGGATGGCATCTGCATCGGATTCATACGTGATGATGAAATATTCGCGGTTGACGAAACGATAGGGCCCGCGCGGGTAACTGGGGGCTTGCGCCGGCATGCCGGAAAGCGTGAGGATTTGATCCTTATTCATGGCGGGATATGAGCATGAAATCGGGCCGAGCGCAAAATCCTGAATTTAGCCACGGCTTAAACAATTTCGGAGGGAGGGGCGACGTCTAGACAACAATATTTATATTCGTGCCGCCGTTGAGGGAGCCGGTCCCCAGCACATTCGTGGAAACACTGCCAATTCCCGAGCTTAACAATTTTTGTTCCTGCTTGAAAGTATAGCTAGCCTTGGTGGGGTCAGGCTCGCTGGTCGTGGTTGCGGTCGTGCCATTCGCATAAGTGGTGATCGTCGTGACCGAACCGTCGGAACTTGTGGTGCTGGTTTGGCCGAGGATTGTGGTTGAGGAACTACTGCTACCGCTCGCTGCGCTTGATGCTCCCCCATTACCACCACCGCTTCCTCCATTACCGTTGCCTGGAGATGGGGCTGTTGTCGATGCATTGCTGTTCGCTGGTGGTGGAGCCCCTCCCGAAGGTAGTTCACCAGGCGGTGGGGATCCGCCTTGGGCGGTATGGGTTGTGTCAGGAATATTACCGTTCGTCGGCGTATTGGTCGGCACCTTTTGGAACGGGTAGCCAATATTCGTTGTGGCCGAGGTGCTGCTGAGAATGGATGTCATGAGGCGACTCCGAACCTAGCTGATTCTACCCTTTTTTTGGTATTTGGTCCATAGGTAAGCTCAGCTTGAGGCTATCCTTTGCTAGATCTTATACGGATTGGGGCAGGTAGGGTTCTTGAACTCCGAATGGTGCAACCAAAGCCTATTGCCTCTTGTTGCCGTTAAAAATATGGGGAGGAGGGTAAAAACCCTTCTCCCCACTTTGTTAATAACCAAGTTTTTGATCAAAGACGTGGGAAATTAGGCAGCCACGTCATAAGCCAGCGGTTTTGCAAGAACGCGTACATTCACTTTACCATCAAAGGGACGCCTTGAAGACAAGGACGCCTGGCCGCCGTCGTTGTCCTTCTTAGTTTCCTTCTTATCCTTTTTGGGGTCAGAAGAAGAACCGGCGCTGGTACCGGAGCTAGGTTTGACAACGGCAGGGGCGCTGGAACTCGAACCATTAGTGGCATTAGAATTAGCAGTAGCACTAGCACTAGCACTAGAGCTAGAGCTGGAGGTGGCAGTTGCAGAGCCACCGGTTGCAGTGGCGCTTCCGCCAGTTGCAGTGGCGCTTACATTTGATTTAAACTGCCCCGCAGCAGCAGCACCGCCGGAAGCGGCGACGCCACCAGCCTGAACGACTCCACTAAGGGTGGCTATAACACCCGGGCCTGTTTTAACTTCTTGACGGGTATCTTTTGTGGTTTTTGTTTCAACTGTGACACTTTGTACAATAAAACCGTCAAGATTTGCTAAACTGATGTCTCCGTTTGCAGTCACTAAATTACCTGCTGGCGTATCCTTGGTGCCGGGAACCACAGTCACCGTTATATCTTTTGTAGCCGTAGTTTCATCAAGGCAAAATACATGGTAGCTAGCGCCTAACCAGCCAAGCTTGCTTCTTTCTCGGCAAGTATCGACTGTATGAAGAGGTTGCGCCGGGTTATTTTCTGCGACCGGACGGGGCGGTGGTGGTGGTGCCGGGGGAGCAGAAGTTGGTGACACCACAAGCGTTACGGGTACGGGTGGTGTTGATGGCACAGCTATATTATTATTTATTACGGGAACCGCTGTACAGGATTGTGGTAGAATCTCCGGCTTTTTGGCCGGTGCTCGTGAACGCTTGACCGGTGCTTTTTTCACATTTCCGCAACCGTCGTTTTTCGTTTGTGCATGCGCCACTCCGGCAGATGCTAAAATGAACGCAAGAGCTAAAGTAGTGTTTTTTAATCCAGACATCTCAATCTCCAAATAAAATAATACATTGACAGGCTTCACACAGCCGTTGTTTATTGCTTCGCAGAACAGATATAAAAAATAAGTGCCTTTTGCAAGATAAATAATAAGAAAAACGTAAATTAACCATAACTAATACTGGCAAGAGCCCCCTGTTTTTTGCTATAGGGCGTTGGTTGTACAACAGATGAGAGAATATTGATGGTTAATGTTATAAGTCCACGATCTGATTTTCACTTATGGCTTTATGATACGGGTACGGCTGTAACCCAAGGATCGGATACCAAAAGCAGCTCCTCTTTTAGGCACGTGCTCATGAGTACGGTTGTCATGGCTGCTTCTTTTGTTCTGCCCGCCATGGCCCAGACGACAAGTCAAGTTCCATCTAACCTACGTGGATCCGATAAGCCGGTTGTTGGCAAACTTTCGAGCGGCGGTCGTGCTTACGACTATTCTCAAACACCCAATTCTGTCTCCATCCATTTGCCCCTTGGACAAAAACCTGATGGCTCGAGCCCAGTGCTTATCGGCGGCAATTATCACGTTGTACCGAATGGCATTGAAGAACGGGTTGTTTTAGCTGTTCCCGGGGAGAATGGGGCCATTTCGCTTGCTCAATATGATTCCACTCAAAAAATAAGAAACGGAACCTCGACCTGGCAGACAGTCACGGCCCGTGTTTTAACAGGACCGAACATCACAAATTATGACGCCATTGATGCTGCTGCACGAAAAGCTTTGGATGAGACGGCAAAAATTTCCGAAAACCTATTGCATCCCTCTCAAGCCAAAAAAAGAAGCCGTCTATCAAGATTTGCCCATGGGGTATGGAGCGTCGCGCGTATCCCCTATGATGTTGCGAAAACACCGGTCACTGTGGCGTGCTATTGGGCTGGGGAAAGACGCAGCCGCAACCAACCCCCACGTGTTCTGGAAACGAATGTAGGTCAGACAACATTTGTAGTCCGTTTACCAGAAGGAACTATGAGTGATGCCGTTGACATCGCTTTTGGTGGTAGCCCTAGACCATCGACACCGCAGTTGCCATCTACGTCCACAGCGTCCGATGATCTGTCGTTTTTGCTTGCAACTTCTTTGCCTCCCGGTGGAACAACCTCTCTTGTTGCAGGCATGCCTGATCTGCCCGTCAGTTTACCTGCGCCGGCCGCGGCAGATGAAACCCCGACGGACCTTTTTGTCGATGATCCCGCATCATCCGGGGCGCCCGCGCATCATCACAACACGCATCCTACTCCGGCGGCAACGGTTGTTGTGGCCGATGCTGCCCCACCACCCGCTGTATCGACTGATCCTCCGCTGCCACCGCGAGATCCGAATCCACAAACCACCGCCGGCGATAGTTCCTCTCCGGTGCATGGATTCACAACAAACTATGTGCCTGCCATTGGCTCTGTGCTGGGTCTCAGTCTCGTTCCAGCATCTGTAGTGGCAGCGACGACGACAGAGCGTCGGCGACGCAGGAAAGGCCCAGCTGCTCTCATACCCGTACCTTTGTCGGCTGTTGTAGCGCTGCAAAATAATGCCACGCCCCAGGTGATGGCCTGGGTCAGAAAACACACATTCGTGTCGGAACTGGCCACGGGTATGGCCACGGGTTCCGCGGTACGTATGGTCGTGCCCATGGCCGCCAAATTCGCTCTAGCAAAAATTGCTTTTGGGGCAACCGTCGCTGCCGTTGCCGCCTCGCCTTTTGCCCTTATGGCTTCGGGTCTTGCGCTCGGTATGTTGGCCGGTGGTGTTTCGTCCGTTGTTGGCACTTATCTTTTTCATAAAGAAAAGACGCGAGAGAGAAACTGGGCCTTAAAAGCCTTCGGAAAAGGCGCGTGCTTCGGTACCCTCAGCGGCGTCGCTGGCCTACTTGGTTTTGGTCTCACCGATGCTCTGCATGGGCATGGGTGGATGCATAATCTTGCGCATATGAAATCTGGCGACTGGCATAGTTTCTTTCATGGCCAGCATCCAGCGGCTTTGCCGCATGCCGCGGCCGTATCGCCTGCGGCGGCGGCTCATGGCACCGCTGCGGCTTCATCGGGGCATGTCGTTGCCGAACGCGCCACACAACATGCCGTCTCGGCGACAGACAGCGCCTTCAAAGAACTAACAGCGCATAGCCTGCCGACTGAACGCCTGCATAGCCTTGTCGATTCAGGCCATGCCGACAAAGCCGTCAATCTTTGCCTCCAACAGGCCCGCGAAATTCTAAACAGCGGCAATCACTCTGCTGCCGCGACCGAAAGAGCCATGACATTGTTGAAGGGCGGCCTTGATATTGCAGGAGATAATGGTGTTCATGGCAGTGTGGTCGAGAAACTGCATATAACACTTGCTCAACAGCAATTCTGGCATGCCACACCGCAAGGTGCAGAGGCCATGAAGACCAGTTTACAGGGCGTTATGGACCATATCAGGCAGTCAGGCCATGCGATGAACGATTTGGGTTCACAATTGCAACCCTTTGTTACAGCAAGAATGGCACAACTTCATATGCTTTCGCCCACCTAACTGGCACGCGATGCTGCTGGATTTCCAAGTGCCATGACTTTGGCAGGGGCATTCTGACACACCTCAGATAGAGATATTTACCGTCCTTTCCTTGGTGGTCAGACAAACAAGCGCTGAAATCTTTCATCCGATATACATTGTGAATGTGCTGCAGGCCGTCCGGCCTCGGCCAGGGCTTCAAGCTGTTCCCGATACACTGTTACAATGGCATCCCTCATGGCTTCTGCGGTGTTACATCGAATATGTTTCATCAAATCCGTCTTAGGCATGACGGCGATATGGGCTTGGCCATCGGAATCAACCACCTTCAATCCGATATGAAAGGGGCCAGAAAAAATAAGATCTTTTTTAGTGTTATGGGCAGCCAGGACTTCCGCGACCGCCTGCATGGCTTCGCTGACTTTCCTAGCGCGTGTATCGCCGATGTCACGAGCAAGACGTCGCCATAAGGCGATCTTTGGCAAAGGGCGGGCCCAGCTAATAAGCGCTTCTCCTTTGGTTTTTAGCCACCATTCGAAGAATGCAGTCTTTTCTGGAAGAACAATTCCATCTTTGAAGATATCAAGAATTCTTTGTGGATTATCGAGATTTGCACAGGCCTGCATGACGGCGAATGGTCCACTGGGGGTGTTGAGATTCATATCGCGAATATGCGTGGGCTCACCCTTTTTACCGGGGATCGTGATTACGGCCCTTTCAGCATTGACGGTAAAAAGACTTCCAATGCGATGTTTAGAGAAATTGATGGGTGCACTTTTGGCCGCGCTCATATCAATCCCCAACCCTCTGGCGGCTTCTTCGGCGTGACGCACGATATAACTTGCATGGCTGTCAATGTCGGTTGCGCTCCACCATTGCGTAACCCCATATTTGACTGCCCGCTGCAGCAAAAGCGTGCCGGCCACAATGGCGGATGTTCGGATGGATGGACTTTCGAATAATTTTAAAATTTCATAACTCATGGTGTTTCTCCTCAATCTCAAAATCTTCATGCATGAACGGTTTCATAATAGAGGTTTGCCCTTATGTCTTAAATGACATTTATCCAACTTTTTCTGCCATTTGCGGATTTAGGTACGCTACGGGGTCGAAGCCAAGCCTCAGAAATGGGATCTTCGTCGTACGAGTCACTCTCAATCCCAGAAAATCTATTTATTTTAAGGCCCCACCCTTTCTCAGGTAACGGCCATTTCTATTGACACCAAGAAGCGATGCCCTTTACATTGGGCCTGAAACGACATGATCCAACTTTTTCTGCCATGACCCGCACACTTGGGATTTTGATTTTTCCTGACTTTCAATTGATCGATGCCGCTGGTCCGATCGCCGCGTTCGAGATCGCTAATCGTTGGGAAAAGGGCCGTTACGATATCCGGTTGATGGCGCTAAAAGCGGGGCAGATCAAAAGTTCCTCAGGTGTGCGCCTGATGGCTGAGAAACTGCTCGATCCGGCCAAACTGGACACGCTGATTGTCGCCGGAGGCCCTGGTGTTGATACAATGCATACGGATGCAAAAATAATATCTTACGTTTTGAAAGCGTCTCGTCGGGTACGGCGCGTGGTCAGTATTTGTTCCGGTGCTTACATATTAGCAGCAGCAAAATTATTGGATCGCCGCCGCGCAACCACGCATTGGCATCGCTCCGTCGATTTCACAAAACGTTTCCCGGATGTTCAGTTAGAGCCCGACCGGATTTTTATCAAAGAAGGTAAAATATGGACCTCCGCCGGATGCACAGCGGGTATCGATCTGGCCCTCGCCTTGATTGCCGATGATCTCGGGGAAGCCGCCGCACGTAAAGCAGCCCAAAGATTGGTCGTCTATCATCGTCGGCCAGGAGGTCAATCGCAATTCTCTGCGTTGCTTGACATGCAGCATGCCGATGGCCGGTTTTCTGGTCTGCTGACATGGGCGAAGGAAAGGTTGTCGGAACCCTTAACGGTGGAGCAACTTGCCGAAGCCGCACGAATGAGCCCTCGTCAGTTCGCTCGGGCCTTTACCGCTGAAACAGGGGTCACTCCTGCCAAGGCCGTGGAAAGACTTCGTCTGGAAGTTGCGCGTGAGCGGATTGAGGCAGATGTTGAATCGCTTGATCAGATAGCCTTGATGACTGGATTTAACGATCCGGAGCGTATGCGTCGTGCCTTTCTGCGCAATTTTGGAGAACCTCCACAAGGCATACGCCGCAAGGCTAAAAAAACTGCTGCCTTATAATTTCAGAGGTGCCCGTATAATTTTGTACCACCGACATCAGTTGCCTTGCGCGAAACTGAATTGTTCGATCGTGGCGATGCAGGGCGGACTCTCTGCTAGGTACTAGGTCTTGCCTTAAGATCCCTGCTGTTGTTCTTCCAGCGGCTATGCTGGACTCGCGGCATTGATGATCTGCCTTGTGACAAAGGCGGGAATTCCGCCGGCACGGAAATACGCCATCTCAAGGCCCGTATCGACGCGGCAACGGGTTGTGATATTCCTCGATGTACCGTCATCGCTTTCGATACGCACGTTAACATCGCATCGCGGCGTGAGTTCATCTACGCCTAAGATAGTGACTTTTTCATTGCCCTTGAGCTTAAGGGTTGCCAGCGTCGTACCTTCCGGCAATTGCAGGGGCAGAACGCCCATGCTGGCAAGATTGGCACGGTGGATACGCTCGAAACTTTCGACAATCACTGCACTGACCCCGAGATTTCTCGGGGATTTTGCCGCCAGATCGCGCGAGGAGCCGGTGCCGTATTCTCGGCCTGCGAAAACAACGGGTCTGACGCCGTCAGCCATATATTTCTGTGCGGCGTCATAAACGGACATGGGTGTCCCCGATTCGAATTGTTCTGGAGCATAATATATCGTCGCGCTTCCTTTTTGGCTGACACCACTCATCAGATTCTGGACCTTGATGTTGCCCCAGGCGCCTCGGTCAATAACCCGAGGATCGCCACGGCGGGCGCCGAAGTTATGCAAATCCGTAATGGGGACATTGCTAGCTAGCAGGTATCTACCCGCTGCTGTATTCTCACCGATAGGCCCCGCCGGTGATATGTCGTCGGTGGTTATGCTGTTGCCATAAATGCCTAAAATTCTACCTCCTGCGACATCGTTCACAGGTGTGGCTTTGAGAGGCATATGCTTGAAATATGGGGGCACTGATAAATATCTTGAATTGACGTCCCAACCCCAACGATCGCCTTCGGGAACTGTCAGAGCCTTCCACTGAGGCGGCCCAGAAAGATCCCGGGTGGCGGCAGAAAATACATCCGCCGTGACGGCTGCGCGGACATGGTTATCGATTTCGGCATTGGTGGGCCATACATCTTCCAAGAAGACAATTTGGCCATCGCGTCCTCTGCCAATGCCGATTTGGTCTTCGGTCAGTCCGTCCTTGAGCGCGCCGTTCATAAACGCATCGGCCTTGCGTATAATCCTATCTGCATTGCCAGCCAGAGCTTCGGCGACAACCAGCGGTGGCGACGCCAGAAAGTTGGCATCCACGGCTGGATGCACGCGACCCTGGAAGTTGCGGTTGCCGGAAAGTACAGCGGCAACCCTGAAAATTCCAGCCTTCTTGGCTTCATCGACGGCTTGGGAAATATTCCCGAGCAGCGGACCGCTGTTCCCGATACACGTTGTGCAACCGTAACCGGCCAAATTAAATCCAAGCTTGTTGAGGTAAGGCTGTAAACCAGATCCCTCCAGATATCCCGTCACCGCGACACTACCAGGTGCCAGCGAAGTTTTGACATGTGGCGGAACGGTGAGGCCAAGTTCGACAGCCTTTTTGGCGACTAGCCCGGCGGCGATCATCACGTCGGGATTCGATGTGTTCGTGCAGGAGGTGATCGCGGCAATGACAAAATCGCCGTTATGCAATACAGCGGAGGTTCCATCTTTTCCGGTTATGGGAAGAGTTTTTTGCAATGCCACTTGCCTAAAATCGGCCAGGATTACCGCCGTTTCGGCGGTTCCGGCGTCTTCAGGGAGAACCTTGGAATCCTGGGCAAAGGTTGTCCAGAACCTGTTAGCCACAGCCGGAAGTTCGACCCGTTCCTTGGGTTGTTTCGGTCCTGCCATGGATGGTTTGACGGTGGCAAGGTCGAGATCGACCCGGCTGGTGATGATAGGATCGGGCATGTTCCCGTCATCCCACATGCCCTGCGCGCGTGCGTAAGCCTCGACAATCGCAATCTGCTGTTCTGTTCGGCCCGTCATCCGCAGATAATTGATGGTCTGTTCGTCGATAGAGAAAAGGCCAACCGTGGCGCCATATTCGGGTGCCATGTTGCTAAGGGTTGCACGATTGGGAAGAGAAAGTTTTCTGGCGCCCGGTCCATAGAAAACTACCGCCGTTTCGACAACGCCATGTTCGCGCAGCATCTCGGTGACCGTCAGCGCAAGGTCGGTCGCCGTAACGGTTTCGGCCAGTTCATTGGTAAGCCTGACGCCTACGGCATCGGGAATAACCATGGAAAGAGGCTGGCCGAGCATCGTGGCTTCGGCCTCGATACCACCCACGCCATAGGCCATTGCCGACAAGGCTCCCGCCATCGTCGTGTGGCTGTCGGTACCGATAAGATAGCTGGGGGACAGAATAATGCGGCCTCGATCGTCATGGGCCTGCTCAACCACGGGGTTGAGCCTTTCGATCATCTGCTGATGACAGATCCCCATGCCCGGTGGCGTGACGGTAATATTATCGAACGTTTCTCTTGCCCATTTCATGAACGCGAAACGCTCTCCATTTAATCTGAATTCATTGTCGATATTTCTTTGCAAGGCATCTGCGGAACCGGAAGCCTCCACGATGACCGAGTGGTCGATCACAAGATCAACAGCAACCCGGGTGTTGATAAGCCTCGGATTAACGCCATTTTCCGCCAGGACGTCGCGCATGGCGGCGAGATCGCCGATGAGAGGGCCGCCGGTCAGATCCTGCATCAGGACGCGATTGGCATAGACGTAAATTTCGGCGTTGCTCTTACCGCCGCTCTTCATCCAGTCGGCCAGCGCAAAAATCTGGTCTTTGGTAATGATCCTTCCATCTTCACGCGCCAATACGCGCTCCAGCAAAACCTTGTGCGAGTGCGGCAGGCGCCGGACATCAATGCCTAGCTGTTCGCCTGCTTTTGCAAGCGAGTAATAGTGATATTCCGTTCCATCTATATTGATGGGGGTGATGCAATTAAAACTGTCGAGACTGGCAGGAACAACGATCGGCGGAGCTACATGAGCGGACATTTCTTTTTTCCTCGTGCAAAATCACATATTGATCAAAGCTGCTCGCCTCTTTTTTTTGGGATAGCGGCATACGAGCCCACCGTTTTTCGAAAAGCTTGTCAAAAGAAATTTATAGTTAATGCCAAAAACTCAGGAATGGCAGTATTCTCTATGACTATTGTTTCGCACTTTCAGATTCAATGCGCATCCGCCGCCGCTTTAGTTTACGTTTTATCTGCCGCGATATCCCCGGAATGCACGACTTTTCTCAACCGCCATCCGAAGGTTTGTTTCCCGTCAAGACGAGATGGTTGGGGCGGGAGGGATCGAACCTCCGAATGGCGGAATCAAAATCCGCTGCCTTACCGCTTGGCTACGCCCCAATAAGGAATCAGAAAGAGTTACAGCAGGTGAGGGTTAAGAACAATTAACTTAAAAGCCTGCTTGCGGCGACCTGTTTTCTGCCGTCTGTGGCCGATATAGCGCCACTTTTAACGTCTTACAACCGCAATTAATCGCTTCTTAAATCCCTATATACCTCTTTTTAAGCATGAGGGGTGTATCGACATAGGTGAGGGAAAACGAGGGCGAGGAGAATCCTTATGAACAAGGCCGCGACTTTGCTTGACCGCACCTTTGATGAAGGGGTCGCGCTCACGCTCGAAGCCCGTAACTACATTGCCTATCATGAACAGGCCGACCGGCGCGAATATGATCTCGCCCGCTGCCTGCATGTCGGCTACCAGCACACGCGTGTTTCAGCACGCCTCATCCAGGTGATGACCTGGCTGCTGGCGATGAAAGCGCTTCTGGCTGGCGAGATTTCACCGGATCAATTTGCAGCACCTCAATACGCCATGACCGTGACCGATGAATGCAACAGTCCGTCAGGGCCTGAGCTCGTCGAGTTGCCGTCCGGTCTGCGCAGCCTGCTGGAGCGCAGTCATCTGCTTTATCTTCGGATCCAACGCCTCGATGATATGGTGCGCAGTAAACTCGCCGCAGGTGAGGTGCCGAATTTTGCCACACTGACCGGTGGCCCGGCGATCGTTTCTGGCGGTAGCGCCGCCTGAAATTAAAGTCCTGAATTTTTCGAATTTTACTTGCGTCTGCTATGCGCATGTCGGTGCCATACAAGCAATTCGGTCATTCTGCAGCCGTTCGTTCCACGTCTAAAACATGTGAGCCAGCCGCCGTTAAGTACATAAACGAGTGGCTTTATCTATAAAGGTAAGCTGATGGGCGCGTTCCAGCGCCTGCGGTTCAGTGCTGCCATGCGTGAAACGACCACAAGTCTTCTTAGAAATATCGGAGGACTCATGATTGCCGGATGGCGGCGCTTGGCCGTACCGCAAGAAGCTCATCCGATCGGTTAAGGGGTTCAGCCGAACAGACTGGAGACCGATCGTTCCTGGCTGATGCGGACGATGGCTTCGGCCAGGAGCGGCGCGACACTCAGCACCTTGACCTTTTTCGATGAGGCAACGGAAGACGTCGCGGCGATGGAATCCGTCACGATCAGAGCCTCAAGCGGCGAATTGTCGACGCGTTCGACGGCGCTGCCCGACAATACGCCATGCGTGACATAGGCAGTAACCGATCTTGCCCCGGCTTCCCGCAATGCAGCGGCGGCGTTACACAATGTCCCGGCGCTGTCGACGATATCGTCCAGCATGATGCAATCGCGCCCGTCGACATCGCCGATGATGTTCATAACTTCGGATTCTCCGATCTTTTCGCGCCGCTTGTCGATGATGGCAAGGCCAGCATCCAGCCTTTTGGCCATGGCGCGGGCGCGCACCACGCCACCCACATCCGGGCTGACGATGGTCAGGTTTTCTGGCAATTTACCGTGCACCGACAGATTATCGCGAATATGGCGCACAAATACCGGCGCGACATAGAGGTTATCGACCGGAATATCAAAGAAACCCTGAATTTGTCCGGCATGTAGATCAAGCGTCAGCATACGATGTGCGCCGGCCTGGGTAATAAGATTGGCGACCAGTTTGGCGGTGATCGGCGTGCGTGGCCCGGTCTTTCGGTCCTGCCGGGCATAACCATAATAGGGCACCACCGTGGTGATACGCCGGGCCGAGCTGCGGCGCAGTGTGTCGATGGTAATCAGCAATTCCATCAGGCTGTCATTAGCGGGATAGGAGGTCGGCTGGATGATAAAAGTATCTTCGCCGCGGACATTCTCGAGAATTTCGACGAACAGTTCCATGTCGGCGAAGCGCCGCGTGGTGGACTGCGTCAACGGCAACCCGAGATTTTGCGCGATAGCTTCCGCCAGAGGTCGATTACTGTTTCCCGCAATCAGTTTCATGTGCGCAATTCCTGATTAAGGCGTGCTTTGAAATACGCCGCTCCTATAACAGTTGTGTGGCGAGGTGTAAACTGGCTGCCGGGGATTAGCGCCAGCAACCAGAAATTGAAACGGTTATTTTTAAGGTTAATCCATGGCCGTGCCGCTGGCTGGTTGCTCGCCGCTAGCCTCTTGACGTCTCCTGGCGTCTCCGCGTATGAGTCTCCATTCAAACTGGAGCACTATATAATGGCAACGCATAAGTCCGCTGAAAAGCGCGCCAGGCAAACCCTGCGCCGTAACAAGGTTAACCGCACACGCCGTGCGAAAATCCAGTCGATTGTTAAGACTGTCGATGCGGCCTTGGCCGTGAAAGACAAAGACGCGGCCGTTAAGGCTCAACGTGCGGCTGAATCCGCGCTCGCGCGTGGTGCTGGTCGCGGTACACTGCATTGGAAGACTGCTGCACGCAAGGCTTCGCGCCTCGCCAAACGCGTCAAAACCGCCGGCAAAAAATAAGCAGCAGGAATCTGAACGGCTTACGTCCGTTCTTTCATCGATGAACGCAAGACATTCGTTTTGTGCGTTGATGAAAGAATTTTTGTTAAAAATTTTTCTTCAAAATCTCTGTACTCAAAATTTTTTAATCATCAGGCGCGACGAACTGAAATTTCTTTTTTCAAGTTTATGCTTCAGCCCCGTTGCCAAACCCGAATCACTTGATCTATGGTCGCGACCTTGTTCGGTGTCACGTCTAACGATCTGGATGCAAGGCGATGTTGAGTTCTTATCTTCTCCTCTCGGCGCATTTTAGTTCAGCAGATTCATTCACCGTTTTTTGTCCTTCAACTTCCTGAATAGTTCCGACGCCTGCAGCGGCCCAAGGTTTTCCGACGGCCGATCTTTCCTCCCTTGTGTTTGCATTATGTCAATTTAAAGGAAACAAGCCCCATGAAGACACAAAACGCAGCCAGTGCCCAGAATGTTCAAGACGCGGACCTTGTCGATAACGAAATCCCATTGGTCGCGCTTGAGCCACAGGCGGCATGGCAGAAACTGCGCACGATGCTGCGTGAGCGTTTTGGTGAAACTGCGTTTCGTCGCTGGCTCGCACCCGTCACCGGCTCCGTCAAGATGGACAAGGACGACACCGCGGTTTTGATGCTGACCTTGCCGACGCGTTTCATGCGCGACTGGGTTGAGGCACATTACGGCGAAACCATCCGTACGTTGTGGACGCAGATCGCCACACGCGGCCGGGTTGAATTCGTCGTCGTCTCGCCACTCGCCAAAGCGCCGCCGGTCTCTGCTGAAACCGCCGGACCTGAAGTCGTGGAAACCTCTGCCAGTAAGGCGTTCCCGGCACATGTTGCGCCTTTGTCCAACATGCCGGAAGGCATGGCTGATCTCGATCCGCGCTTCACCTTCGATAACTTTGTCGTCGGCAAGCCGAATGAGCTAGCCTACGCCGCTGCGCGCCGCGTCGCGGATTCCGAAACGCCCGGCTTCAACCCACTGTTCCTTTATGGTGGCGTCGGCCTGGGCAAGACACATCTGATGCACGCTATCGCCTGGCATATCCGTCGCAGCTATCCCAATCGCCGCGTCATCTATATGTCGGCGGAAAAATTCATGTACCAGTTCGTGCGCGCGCTGCGCTTCAAGGATACCGTCGCTTTCAAGGACCAATTCCGTTCGGTCGATGTGCTGATGATCGACGATGTGCAATTCATCGGCGGCAAGGACACGACGCAGGAAGAATTCTTTCATACCTTCAACGCTCTGGTCGATCGCAACCGGCAGGTGATCATCTCGGCCGATAAATCGCCGCAGGATCTCGACCGTCTGGAAGAGCGTCTGCGCTCGCGCCTCGGCTGGGGTTTAGTCGCCGATCTTCATCCGGTGAATTACGAATTGCGGCTCGGCATCCTGCACGCCAAGGCTGAAAAAATCGGCTGTAGCGTGCCGGATAAGGTGCTCGAATTCCTGGCGCACAAGATCGCCAGCAATGTCCGTGAGCTTGAAGGTGCGCTTAACCGTATCGCCGCGCATGCGCAGCTGGTCGGCCGTACCATCACGCTCGAAATGACACAGGAAGTTCTTGCTGATCTGCTGCGCTCCAGCGAACGCCGTATCACCATTGACGAAATCCAGAAGAAAGTCGCGGAACACTTCAATATTCGGGTGTCCGACATGCATTCCGCCCGCAGAGCACGTCAAGTGGCGCGTCCGCGTCAGGTGGCGATGTATCTGGCCAAGCAGTTGACGCCGCGGTCCTTACCCGAAATCGGCCGTAAATTCGGCGGCCGCGACCACACCACCGTCATCCACGCCGTGCGTAAGATCGAGGAGCTTTCCGCCTTCGATCCCGCTTTCCGCGAGGATGTGGATCTGCTCAGAAGGCTGTTGCAGGCGTGACCAAAGCCGGTTTGAGAGTTTTTCTCAAATCGGGCCACGCGCCGACACTCTTTGCGATGTCATAAAAAGGGCTCGGGCTATTGGTGGAATGGTGCTGGATTGAGTAGGGATCAAACCAGCTTATCGACCAGACTACCGCGCGGCAGGTTTCCGCTGCTGGAGACATTAATTGATTTCGATGTCAGCGCAACCGCTGTTGCCTTGGCCGGTACGACAGCCTTGGACGCTTGCAGGGTCTGCGTTACATCCTGCCCGGGTTTCGCGTTGAGAAGCGGCGCCTGAATTTGCGCACGGATCAGCGAACTTATAGTTCCGGTGGGATTGATAGGATCAGCCATGACGTCGTTCCCCGTTCTAATGAACGTCGAAGAAAAACCCGTCCTGGGATAAGAAAGAGGGTGAAACGTCCTGATTCACCGCGTTCCTAATTCTGCCCCGGAACAGCTAAAGAAAGGTTAACGCTGATCGAGGGTAAAAAACAACATAAAAAGACCTTGGCATCCAGCAAAAACCCCACAATAAAATTTTCCTAATGAGGAAAACAAGGATTTAAGTTCGATTTTCAATGGGCGTATTGATAAGGGCCAGGGCAAATTGTGCTTCTGATCTCTGCCACTCAATTGACATCTTGCGCCTCTCTGACAGAGAATAGGGTATATTCTCGTTCGTTTAGGAGTACGGATGTCGCGTAAGAATTCTGCTCGCTTCGTAGGGGTAGGTGAACATCTGCATTTCAAATTTGCTGCTTCTAAGCGTGATGCCACCCAGCGCCATAATCTAAAAATGCGACCCCCGGAAAATTCTCCGTATAGGAATAGTGGTATAAAATCCCAGCGCCCTGGAGGTTCAAACCCTGATGCATCCAGTCTTTGGGTTGACCTGATCCGAGCAGGACCGAACAAGCCTCACGACCCCGCCGGCGCCGCCATGCAGGAAGTGATGAACCGGCCTTGGTTGAGGTAAAGTGTCTAGCTGAAATGTTGTTAGAAGAAATGGTCGGATTCTGCAAAGAAAAATCCCCTTAAAGGCGGTAAGTAGGCACGCCGCCTTGCTCAATAACCATATGTCCGTCATCGGTTATGCTAATGGCAATCCGTTTGGATGTGGGCATTTTTCCTCTTATAAAATTGATGTCATCTCAATGGCATATCGTGAGGCAACAAAAAAACAAAAGCACAATCTATATAATTCTCTTCGCTTCTCAATCTAAAGGTAAGTCGCAGGGCCGCCAGTTGATCAGTGAGAAGTGCTTTATCCGTGTGGCCGGTCGGGACGTTGTCTGACGTCAGCATGGACCGGGTTCCCCGGGCGAGAAGCACGATAACCGATAATATCCCAACTCAAAAACCTGGGCGGATGTATCCCTTTATTAACTATGAGATTGAGAATATTCCCAGATATCAAACCGGTATAGAAATTTCACAAGCCGTTTTCCTTAATTACTTGCAATTAATTGTGATATTATCGGCCCGTATTTTTAAATAATGCATTTTGAAGAGAGTAAGACAATGGGAGATGAAAGCTACAAAGGCTCGATTGCAGGCACTTTGCAATTCCTTACGGTGCCTGAGCACTTTGACGAATTGCTTTGTGTATTAGGAAAGGATCCAAAGGTCCTGCTTTCTGTGTGTCACGCTATGGACTCTTCAGAGTTGGCCTTCTTTCGTTTGAAAGGTGACCAACTCCCCCGCTTGTATGAGGCCGTTGATAGAGCGCTTAGGGAAATATATGAAAATAGATCCAGCAACTCCCCGGCCCCAGAAATTCCTGCCGTGCAGCGGCTTTGCGCGCTCATTGGCCCCGGCGTTGGCGTGGGCTGGAAACAAATGGGGGATACTTGTCTGAAGGTCTTTCTGGGACCTCCCCAACTAGTCGAAGAATATGCAAGAACGGGAAAGGTTGTAAGGACAGAAAAAGCGGCTCCGACAACCGTAGATATCATGCGCCCGCTGGCCATCCCCCGCATTTTTCACGAAATGCTTTGTATATTGGGAAGTAACCCAGCGGTCCAAGCTTCCACACGCGAAGCCATAGACAGTTCAACCTTGGCCATTGTTCGTATGGAAGACAAACAACTCTTCAGCATGCGTGCTGCCGTTTATCGAGCGCTTCAACAAATATGTGCAAACAGAAAAAGCGTTCAGCCGGCTCCGGAAGTTAACCCCCTCGAGCGTTTTGGCGCCTTCGTCGGCCCCGGCGTTATTGCGGGTTTGAAACGAGATGGGGGAAGTCTGGAGGTTATTCTGGGATCTCACCAAAGAGTCGTAAATTATATGCGTACAGGAAAAGTGGCTCCGACAGTTGAAGAGGCCATGCAAATGCTGACGATCCCCCAAAATTTTCACGAGGCGCTTTGTTTATTGGGAGGTCTTCCAGATATCCAAGCTGCCATAGGGGAAGCTATGGCTGGTTCAACAGTGGCCAGAGTTGAATTGACGGGCGACCAGCTCATCAGCCTATGTGATGCAGTTCAACAGGTATATACGCAAAGGCTTGCAAACAGAATGAGCAGTTCCCCGGCTCCGGAAATTCCTCCCCTGGAGCGTTTTGGCGAATGGGCTGGTCTCGGCGTTTCCGCGAACTGGAAACGAATTGGGAATAGTGATAGCGTGGAGGTCATTTTGGGACCCCTTCAAGAAGTCGAGCATTATCTAACGACAGGCAGCCTGTCCCCGGTGCAGGATGGTGATGTTCCTGCCGTTCCATCAGGACGAAAGACACCACCAGATACAAATCGCAAAGATCTTCATATTGTTTAAAGCTCAGGGCGCGTTATTTTAAGGGGAGTATACCCTCATGGAAAACGGAGCATCCGAGAGCTGCCTTCCCAATTCAAGCTTTTGATCTGGCTACTCGCAAGCTAAGGCCTCATCGCCTATTCGGCGCGACTACAATTGAGGTTGGCCCTGGTTTGAAAGGTTCTTCCTCCGTTCAAGAGGCCGTGATCACACCGACACCCTAGGTTGTTGGGCCTAAAATATTTCAAGGAGAAAAACAATGGCACCGTGAGTTGATACGGCAACGCCACAATCTGAACCAAGATCGTCACACATTTAAATACTGGCCCTGTAACAGCTTTGGACATCCGGTAGACGCATAACCGCGAACCGGCCCCTTGATTATCGAAAGCTATCTTGGCAACGAGTTATGCAGAAAAGGAAAGCAAACGGACAAAAATCAGCCCCGGTTCAGAGTTAACCGAACCGGGGCTGAAAATAATCATATCCGTAAAGGATCAAGCTGCTTGTAGAGCCGGAGCAGCTTGTTGACGCCTTTTAACTTCAACGGGGACTGGCCCGAAACCAGGAGGGAGTCGGAGGGAAGCCTCGCCGCCGCCATTGCCCGTACCTGTACCTGTGCCCGTACATGTGGTCGTGGTTGTGGTCGTGGTTGTGCCGCCGCCCGTGCTTGAGCTTGAGCTTGTGCTTGACGTTGTGCAACTGCCGGTGCCGCTGGCGCTGGCGCCGTTTGAGCCAGAAGAAGAACCCGCCTTATAGGGCACTTCGTCAATCTGATTGCCATTGACAGGGGTGACCCACCCGTCACGCGTTAGATCGACAGCAATAATACTGACAAAAGTTTTCGATGCATCGGTTGCGGGAGTTTGGGCGAGATTTGCAAAATAGGCAGTAACACCGCCAAAGGTCCAGTCATAGCTTACATTTGTACGCTGGCCGGTAGCTATCCCATTTTGATAGAAAGTGACTACAGCAAATTTATCTGTAGCAAGGGGGCCGCTTGTATCATGAGCTGCGACCGCAGGACTGGGGACCCATTTTGCCACATTGGGAGTTGCAGCAGTTGAAACAAAGGCCGGATTTGTAACACATGTGAAGCGAGCATAATTTGTAGGAGATCCATTGCTTTGAGGAATTGTGTTGGAACCGTCTTTAGTTTTGAGAGTAATCCCTGTTTGCTCCGCAGCCGTACTGCCGCTACCCACGCCAAAGAAACCCGAACAAGCAAGACCTGGAAGGCCAAGGGCGCCACTGGCGCCATTCGAGCTATCATAATTAATGACGATTTTATCGTAGCTGAACCCAGCATTTTCAGCGCCGTCATTGTAGTCTACAACGGCCTCAATAGTTGAAGGCGCTTGCGCTTGCGCGCGCGGGGACGTCACGGCAATCAAACCAACTCCCGCCAATAATTCTGTAGCGGCCACACTGGTCGCTATTATGGCCTTTCCAGTGGCCGTCTTCGCGGCCGTTTGAAGTTCTTTAATCATTTTTGTTTCTCCTGTTCGATGTAAAAAGTGCAATAAGCCCGCGCATACTTGCAGAACGGATGTAAAAAATTCATATGCTTTGCAAGAGCGAGGGCACTATACAGTCAAGAAAAAGCAGAAGTAAAGTGGAAGATAATAAAATAATATGGTTAATTTCAGAAACGCCTTCAATACAGCTCAAAAACCCAAAACCGTGCGACACATGAAGCAATAATGATCGGCTCTTATCATCTACCTTATTGAAATTTCTCATAAAATATAAAGAAACCCTGTCCTCGTCACCCCGCCATCTTCGCCCAATACCGGCGGCGGCTACCCAACAGGAGCCGCTTTGCCAATGGAGCGCGGACAGAGCAGACGAGAATAGTGTCGCCGATCAGGTGGATCAATTTCTGGCACAATGATGTGCGTCTGATGGAATCTGCGGTGGCGAACGCGGTTACCGTGCTGCTGAATGATAATCAGTTTGTGCCACTGGTGAGTTTCCCCTTGCAATGTTGGCATCGCGATTTTGAACATTCGACCTTGCTGACGCTGTTCAATCGCGGCCAGTATAAACAGATGCTGGCACAGCTGATACGCTGCCGCCATATGCCGAGTGAATGATGAACAGCCTGCCGTTCCGCCGGCGGGCAGAAGGAAAATGATGGAACACATCGGCTATGATGAAATCGATATTTGGCATCTGCGGCGCCTGTATTATTTTGCCATGAAAGAAAATCATCTGAAGGCATAAGATTATTTAAAAACGAGGCTTGACGCCCCCATATTGCTATGCGGCATAATCAGCTTCATGCCGATGATTCGGCATATTCGCTGATTATTCATAGGGGGACGCGGTGATGGAACGTAGCAAGATCGGCAAAAAAATTCTCATCGCTTTCTTTTCCGTTCTCGCCGTTTTCACACCCTCTCTCAGTTTCGCTACCGATGCGCCCGGGATCAACGCTGGTGATACGGCCTGGATGTTGACCGCCACGACGCTCGTGCTGCTGATGACAATCCCTGGTCTGGCGGTGTTTTATGGCGGCATGGTGCGGCGTCACAACGTGCTGTCAACCGTTATGCAGAGTTTCGCGACCGCCTGCCTTGTGACTGTGCTATGGGTGATCGTCGGGTACAGCCTTGCTTTCACCAATGGCAATGCCTGGATCGGTGATTTCAGCCGTTTGTTTCTCAACGGCATGGGCATGCAAAAAGCCTTCACCCTCGGCGTGGGCACACCGGGTGCGGTGGCGACGACCATTCCGGAATCGCTTTATATGATGTTCCAGATGACCTTTGCGATCATCACGCCCGCGTTGATCGCCGGTGCGTTCTGCGACCGCATTAAATTCTCGGCGATGCTGGTGTTTATGGGCCTATGGTCGCTGATCGTCTACGCGCCGATCGCGCATTGTGTCTGGCATCCGAACGGGTTTCTGGCCACCGCGGGCATTCTGGATTTTGCCGGTGGCACAGTGGTGCATATCAATGCCGGCGTGGCCGGTCTTGTGGCCGCTATTTTCATCGGCAGACGTTTGCATATGGAAGAAAACTTCGCGCCGCATAACCCAGCCTATAGCGTGGTCGGTGCGTCCCTGTTGTGGGTCGGCTGGTTCGGGTTCAATGCCGGTTCGGCGCTCGCCGCCAATGGACGTGCGGCAATGGCGATGACCGTAACGATGGTTGCGGCCGCGACCGCGGCACTCTCATGGATGGCGGTGGAATGGAAATTCCGCGGCAAGCCCAGCGTACTTGGCACCATCACCGGCGCGATTGCCGGCCTGGTCGTCATCACACCGGCTTCGGGCTATGTCGACGTGACAGGCGCTCTGGTCATTGGTCTGCTCGGTGGTGCTGTGTGTTTTCTGTCGGCGATGACGGTGAAAGAGCATTTCAAATTGGATGACAGCCTCGACTGTTTTGGCGTCCACGGTGTCGGCGGCATGTTGGGCGCGATTATGACCGGTATTTTCGCCAAAGCTTCAATCAGCGGTGTGGCGGATCAGGCGGGTGCCATCGACGGCCATCCGATGCAGATTTTAACGCAGCTCGAAGGTATCGGTGCAACCATCGCCTGGTGCGCTGTGGCGACATGGATTATTCTCTTCGTCGTCGATACCACCATCGGTCTGCGTGTATCGGAAGAGGTGGAGCGCGAAGGCCTCGACCACGCTTTGCATGGCGAGCGGTTGTATCATTAAAGACTGTTAAATAAAGGACTTATGACGGCCAGTACCGGCCAGTTTCACAAAATTAATCTATATTAAACATATATGAACTACATTTAAAATACATCGAATTTCGATCGAGCGGGAATCGTTGTTGGAGGACGGTCCATGAAAACACTTCTTTGCAACTTTGCGTCTGGCGTTTGTCGCCCCTCATACCGTCTCATGGCCTTAGCCGCCACCCTGTTTGTTATCCTGGGAATAGGCCACACCACCCAAGCGGCGCTGCTGGCTCCCGTACTTGGTAATGCCTGTTCCCCACTTGGCACAACGGCGATGACAAGCGCTGGAACAGATATTCTGTACTGCCTTGTCAATCCGGCCGGGGGCGCTCCCGCTTATATATGGCAAAGAGGGGGCAGCAGCACCGTAAATCTGAATGTCATACCGACCTGTGCCGCAGGACAGGCTCTTAATTTCAGTGGTAAAAGCTTTACGTGCGTATCGATAGCTGCGGCTTACCCGGTTTGTGGAGCAAACCAAGCTCTCACCAACAACGGAACAACATTCATATGTACGGACCTGTCTGGTGGTGGCATCCCTCCCAGTGGTGGCAGCACTCCCCCCAGTGGTGGTGACAGCTCTACGTGCACTCCTGGCTCAAGCACAATCTATCAAGTCAGCTCAACACAAACTGGCAATACATGTTCTTTTAATCCCGGGGTTTATCAAAACAGGGGCGGTACCTGCTATCAATTCCAAAGCGGAAGTATAACATATTCCAATCAATGTCAGGGGCAGACGACGACGACCAATGCAGATTGTAGTACAAGCACCTGGGCCTGGACCAATGTTGATAGCTCGAATTGCCCCGGCATGTCGTCGACAACGACCGCCGATTGTGGTTCCTCCCCCTCTAATGTCGTCGCTATGAGCAATTGTAACTAACTGGTCTTGGTGCATTTCTGTGCGCCGGTTCTTTTGATCTCGCCTGCGCGATCACGAAGGTGATTGGCGGGGTGAGGGGTCAACCTTCCAACCGGGACCTGTGCGCCGGATAGACGCCGAGGATGCGGACCTCCTGCGCAAAGAAAGCGAGCTCCTCCAGCGCGAGGCGGAATGGCGTCTGTTCCGGGTGGCCTTCGACGTCGAGGCGGAATTGCGCTTTAGCGAAATGCCCGTCGACCAGATAGCTTTCCAGTTTGGTGATGTTGACACCGTTGGTGGCGAAGCCGCCAAGCGCCTTATATAAGGCCGCTGGCACGCTGCGTACGCGGAAAATCATCGTTGTCACGCAACTCTCTTCCGGCGGTGGCCGTTTGGCCTCTTTCGACAAAACCACAAAGCGCGTGGTGTTGTTCTTCAAATCAGCGATGTCAATGGCAAGGCTCTGCAGTCCGTAAACTTTCCCTGCCAATTCCGAGGCGATGCCGGCGATAGATTTATCGCCGTGCTTTGCGACATCCGCCGCCGAAGCCGCCGTATCACTGGTGACGACCGGCGTGATGTTATTCTCCCGCAAAAAGTGGCGGCATTGGGCCAGAGCCTGCACATGGCTGTGCGCCTCTTTGATATCCGATAGTTTGGCACCTGGCACCGCGAGAAGATGATGTTTGATCGGCTGAAAATGCTCGCCGATGATGTGCAACCCGCCACGGGGCAAAAGGTGATGCACATCGGCGACGCGTCCGGCAACCGAATTTTCGATCGGGATCATTGCCAGCCCGGCTGCGCCGTCGTGTACCGCCGTGAAAACATCTTCGAAGGCCATGCAGGGCAGGCTTTCATAATCTGGATAGACGGCATGGCAGGCAAGATCGGAATAGGCACCCTTGGCACCCTGGAAGGCGATTTTGTTTTTCATAGCTTGTTTATAATCGGGCGATGCCAATCGGGCAATGACGCTTTGTTTCGTGCCACGCCTTTAGCTTATCGTGTCCGCCCCAATCCCAAGCCGGCTACCATTACTACTTTTTTTTGGGCTGGTGCGCCTGATGGTCCACCCGGAGCCCCCTGGAAACTGTTTGGTATGGTCATCCTGCAGGCCGCTAGTGTGGCCGCTTGTTCATCGAGTAGATTATTGAGGTTTAAGAGCGCCGTACCGAGTTCGGTCAAAGCTTGCGCATAGGGCTGCGTTTTATCCGGTGCCTGAGGATTATCGTAGTGCGCGGTAATTTCCTGTGCATGTGTTGCCATGAGTTTCGCGGCTTCTGTCGTTACGACTGTTTTTGCAGCAGATGTCTCCACGAGCTGTTTAGCCGCGGCTTCGCATAGGGCTTTCGGTACAGGGAGAAAGAAATTAAAGACCTTGGGTGGTGGAGCTGCGGATGGTGGCGGAGGCGCAGGAGCTGGCTGTTGTGGCATGGGCGCCTGTTGTGCCATGACCTGAAAAGCCATAAGTCCGCAAGCAGCAAAAAGATTCAGAAGTACCGACGTCCTCATAACAATTTTCTCCCTTATATGACCGAGTATTGATAAATTGTGCCCCAGCTTTTGTTTATGCTGCCGTGGCCATTATTCAGCGTCAACCCTGTTTTCGTGCCGATTCAATGTAGATTCAGCCTTTTTTATTAACCAACAGTTTTCTCGCTCTCTCTAAATCTTCGGGCGTGTCCACGCCGAATGGTGCTTCCGCGATAACACCGGCCTCGATGCGCATCCCCAAGGACAAGGCGCGTAATTGCTCAAGCTTCTCGCGTAGTTCCAGCGGCGAAGGCGAGGTGGCAACAAATTGCGCCAGCGCTTCTCGCCTATACGCATAAATCCCCACATGATGATACAAGGGGCCATCACCCCACGGCACCGGCAGGCGTGAGAAATATAATGCCCGCCCGCGCATTTTTCCTTCCTTCATATCGATCGCGGCCTTGACCACCTGCGTCGCACGTTTTTCTTCTTCGTCCTTGATCGGCGTCACCAGCGTGCCGATATCCACCTGCGGATCTTGCAGGAGATCCCAGGCAGCACGGATTGTCGCCGGGTCAATCAACGGCAAATCTCCCTGCACATTGATAATGGCGTCATGCGTGCCCTCAGCACCAAGCGCGACGAGAGCTTCCCAGATGCGATCGGAGCCCGAAGGATGCTCCGGTTTTGTCAGCACCGCTTTTCCACCTGCCTTTTTCACAGCTTCAGCGATATCCGCGCCATCGCAAGCCACCACCACCGGGCCAATGCCGCTTTCCATCGCGCGGTGCCATACATGAACGATCATCGGTTCGCCCTGCATATCGGCCAATGGCTTGCCGGGCAGGCGGGTCGAGGCCATCCGCGCCGGGATGATGATCAGGGGATATCGTGGTGGTTGACGGACCTGTTCCATCCAATTGGGGTGCCCTCTTTCTGCATTTTCGTCAAGCGCCGGCGGGAAATTTGACCATTTCCATCTCACCCCTCGACATCGGCAGGGCTTGGCATTAATTTCCCGCCATTCTTACTCCCTGCCTTTGAGTCTCCACCCATGAACGGTTTTGAATTCAACAAAGTGATGGCCGCTATCCTTGTGGCCCTGCTGGTCGCCATGCTGTCCGGTTTTGTCGCCCATAAGCTGATCACACCGGAAAAGCTCGCGAAAAATGTTTTCGTCGTTGATACCGGGCAAGCGCCAGCGATGGCGATGTCTTCTGCGCCGCAAGGCCCGGCACCGATCAAACCCTTTCTGGCGAAGGCCGACGATACAGCGGGCCAAAAGACAGCGCGTGTCTGCGGCACCTGCCACAGTTTTGGCAAGGGTGAAGCGGCCAAGATCGGTCCCAATCTGTATGACATCGTCGGATCGAAGCACGCGCATATGGACGGCTTCAATTATTCCGACGCGATGAAAGCCATGGCGAGCGAATGGACAATCGATGAATTGAACGCGTTCCTTTACAGCCCGCAGAAACATATGCCGGGCACGAAGATGACCTTCGCCGGCATCAAGAATGACCAGGACCGCGCCAATGTGATTGCCTGGCTGAATACGCTGTCCGATAGTCCAAAGCCGTTGCCGAAAGAGTGATCCGCATCGCCATTCTTCTTGGCCTCATCGGTCTGGCTGCCGCCACGACGATGATTGCCGCCAGCGGCTATGATCAGGTGATCGCCGCGCTGGCGCAAGCCGGCTGGGGCATCATCTGGACCAGCCTTTTCCATGTTATTCCCATGATCTGCTGCATCATTGGCTGGCGTGCGCTCATGCCCGGGCGCAAGCGTCCTTCCTACCCGTTTTTTTTCTATCTCCTTTGGTTGCGCGCGTCGGTGAATAATCTTCTGCCGGTGGCGCGTATCGGCGGCGAAGTTCTAGCCGTGCGCTTGATGACCAAGCATGGCATTCGTAAAGGTCCGGCGATTGCTGCCACCGTGGTTGAAACCACCATGTCGGTTGTCGCCGTGTTTCTGTTCAACGTTATTGGCGCGATCCTGTTCACGTTGCGCGTCGGCGACCGGCATATCGGTTGGCAGCTAGGTATTGGGCTGCTGTTTTCCATGCCCGTGATCCTTGCGCTGGCGGCCGTGCAACGCATCGGTTTTTTCGGTCTGTTATCAAAAATTTTCGCGTTGATGTTCCGCGAAAAATGGGCGCAGTTTGCCGGCGGTGCTGCGCGGCTGGATCGCGCCGTGCGTACTGTTTACCGCCGCCGCCTGCGCGTCCTGGTGTGTGGCTTCTGGCAATTCGTATCCTGGGTTATGGGGGTGGGCGAGATCTGGCTGGCGCTCGGGTTTCTTGGTCATCCCCTGCCTTTGACGGAATGTTTTATGGTCGAGGCGTTGATTCAGGCGGCATCGAGCGCCGCCTTTGTTGTACCCGGCGCGCTTGGTGTGCAGGAAGCTGCCTTCCTCGTACTCGGCCATGCGCTTGGGCTGCCGACTGATATCGCCGCTGCACTCGCTGTTATCCGCCGATGCCGCGACCTGCTGCTCTACATTCCTGGTTTAATCATCTGGCAGGTGCAAGAAGGGCGGTGGTTGTTGGGGAAGAAAAATTCCTAGGGAGCTTTAGGTGTTTTGTTGAAACGATGCTTTTTTGTTTGCGTGTAATACGTCCTACAGGCTTCCTCGATTTCTGCCTTGTTGCTTTTGAGATAGTTGCGACGCTCTTCAAAAGCGGGATGCGAATATGTGCCTTCTGAAACCCATGCGGGCATAGTATCGTATATGCCCTTTATGCCCGATGTGAGAGGGAGGGTATCGATATGGCAGCCCTTGCCTGCAGCCAGAATTAATCCGCCGACGTCAGCGTTCCCTTCCATGGGGTGGTTAGAAGAGGCCGCATTGGTAATGGCTTGTAAAGCTTGTCCTCGGAGAAATACCTCCTGTCTCAGGAGACGAGATAGATCGTCAAGGGTGAGAAGGATTCCTCCTACCCCGCGCGGACGGAGAATGGCCTGTGCCTCAATCTCAAATTGGACATAAGCGGCAACTTCCTTGCCGGGATTAACTTCATCATCTTCATTGAAAATATGTGTCAATTCGTGGCCTAGGAGGCTTCGGCGCGTGGCTTTTGGTGTGCGAGCAAGGCCTTTTGTCGTGCGTACTATCTTTGCAGAGGTATTCGAATAAATATTTTCTGTGCCCACGGGAAAACCTTCCACGGCGTCACACACGAGAAGAAGGGCATCCGGTATGTTGGCGCGGCGGGCAACAAGGCGAAAGTCGCGATAAAGGACTTTCTCTTCTTTGCTGTTTGACGGTTGACGGCAGCCTCGGTTACCCATCAAAAAATCTTCATCTCTTGCATCGCTTATGCGTTGTTCAAGTCTATATTTGGTTACGATTTTTTGTTGTGGAGAAACTTGTGCTCCTGCGGATATACCAAGTGATACACATAAAAGAGGAAGCCATTTGAAAAAGCGCGATGCCATTGAAAACTTTCATTAAAGAATTTGCTGCATTATAAATTATTACAATCACTTTCATAAGCGCTTTATAGAAGGATTTTCAAAAAATTAACTATGGCGGTGGAAATTTCGTTGGCTTTGGTAAAATCCACGCGGGGATGACGGAAGGGCACCCATTGAAAACGGGTGTACCATAACATGCCAGGATGCGGTGGTCGGCTGTAATCATAGCTCGCCAGCGGCCGAAAACATTCATGCTCGGTCCGCACGTAATGCAAGTTCTGTTGTTCGGATCGGTAAAGCGCCAACGCTGCGCGTTTCTGCGCCTGTTCTTCCGCCGTTAGGGTCAGGGTTTTTTCCGTGCCGTTGGGAGCAGGGAAGGCTTGCGAATGGGCCTTGCCATCGAAAAAATTATATTCGGCGAATTCAAGTACACTGAGTTGTTTCAGAAAAACAGAGCCGACGGCATTCAGCCCGTCATGATCGGCATTGCCGCCTTCATAGGCCGGAACCCATAGTTGATCGATGTTATGGATGGCGATTGCAACACGGATTTCGTCATATACGGCACGCAATTCGCGCCACAGATGTCGCGCTGGGCGTGGTGACCAGCCAACCGACGTGATGCCGAGGAGTTTCGCCGTTTCTTCGGCTTCGGTGCGGCGCCGGGCAACGAAACGCATGTAATGTTTTCTTTGCCACGGCCACAGGGTTTCACGCGCGATACAGCCATGCGTGAGATAAAGCGCGAAAATATCTGCGCCTTCCGTCTGTGCTCGGGAAATTGCGCCAGCGCAGGCTACCACTTCGTCGTCGGGATGTGGAACCAGAATAAGAATGCGTTTACCAAACATGCGTATCAATCTGGCAGAAAAATTTTGCCTTGCAGGTAGGTCTTGGCCTGCCCGCTGATCAGCACCCGCTCACCCAAAAATTCGCAACGCAATTCGCCACCGCGTGCAGAAAGTTGCCGAGCCGACATCTTCGTTTTGCCAAGGCGTTTCGCCCAATAGGGAATGAGCATGCTGTGTGCCGAGCCGGTGACAGGGTCTTCTTGCGCCGCTTTATCTTCCGGGCAAAAAAAACGGCTGACAAAATCGCAATCCTTGCCGGGTGCGGTGATGCACAAGCGTTGATCCAGTTTGATCAGAAGCCCAAAATCTGGTTGCGCGTTGGCCACGTCGTCCTCGTGTTCATAGACGAACATATAATCGCGTTTCACGTAACACTCCTTCGGACGCAAGCCACCCATACCGGCAATGCCATCCGGGGGTGCATCCGTGGGTGTTGCGATCCAGGAAGGAAAATTGAGCGTTAGCCAATCTTTGTGCCGCCGGACAGAAACCGGCCCAACGAAGCGCGTTGAAAAAAGGATTTCGTCCTTTGAATAAGGCAGATGATTAAAAATCACATGCGCTGTTGCAAGCGTCGCATGTCCGCATAAATCGATTTCCCCCACAGTTGTGAACCAGCGCAATTCAAATCCGTCACCTTCCGGAATGAAGAAGGCGGTTTCCGAGAGATTGTTTTCAATTGCGATATTCTGCAGCACATCATCCGGAAGCCATTCCTTCAAAGGGCAGACGGCCGCCGGGTTACCGCCGAACAAACGATTGGTGAAAGCATCAGCTTGATAGATGTCGATTTGTTTCATCACTCATCCTTTGTATAAAGCTTATCACGCTGCTCCTCGTCGAACCGATATGTTTTGTTGCAAAACGCGCAGGTGACGGTGACGAGACCGTCGACCGCCAACGCCTCGATCTCGGTGCGGGGCAGGGCCCGCAGCATCTCTGTGACACGTGTTTCGGAACAGCGGCATTCATGCCGGAAGGCCTGCGGATCATAAATTCTTACGCCTTCCTCATGAAACAGGCGGTAGAGAATATCGTTGGGCATAAGCATGGTGTCGGTTAATTCCTCCATGCTGCAGGTACCCATTAACATCATGGCGCGATACCAATCATCTTCGGTCGAGGTGTCGGAAGTATGCCCGATACCGCCTTCGCGCGGCATCTGCTGCAGCATCAAGCAACCGCCGCGCCAGCGGCCTTGCGCATCCTGCCTTACCGCCGCGATGATTCCGGTCGGTAATTGTTCCGACTGGCGGAAATAATGCTGTACAGCCTCCGCCAAACTTCCCCCTTCCAAAGTCACGATACCTTGATAGCGATCATCCTTAGCGGATTGATCAACGGTAAAAGCCAAAGAGCCTTTGCCAAGAAGTTCGGTGTCGGGCGCGGCGCCGGCGAAATCATACTCCTCCTGCATCTGTGCATAGGCGCGCAGGCCGCCTTCACTGGTCACATCGGCAACCAGAAGTCGCACCGGTCCGTCGCCTTTCGCCTGGAAGGTGAACACGCCCTCGTATTTAAGGGCCGTCCCAAGGGCGCAGGCGATGACCATGGCTTCAGCTAAAAGGCCGCCAACGGCAGGGGGGTAGGCGTGCTGATGCAGGATCAGATCGAGAGCCGGGCCGAGCCGGACCAGTCGCCCGCGTAGGGCGCTGGATTCCAGCTGAAAAGGTTGGACAAGGTCCTGGGACAGGGCATGCACCTTATGCATAAGCATACTCTTTTATTCCAATGTGTTAGGTGCAGCATCTTAACTGAAAATAGAAAAAATAAATCTCGAACAAATAGTGAACATCTCATTGACTTTTGAGACCCCATTAAGTTAGGGTCCCGGGGCCTAGAGTAGAGAGAGGACGGGCTGTGGACCTCCCAGCCCTCCTTAGGCATTGGCTGCCGGGATGGCGTGCCGGTCGCGATCGGCCGGACGCGCCGCCCCGGCCCGATCCGGGTTTTTGCAATACCCTTCTTTCAATCCCTTCATGGACGCCTAAACCTAACCTGTTAAACTGGGTTATGTTCTCGATATTTCCCTTTTCATCCCTCCCCGTTCGCCGTACGGCGACGACGGTCACTCTTCTGTTCCTGGTCATCGGCGTCTTATGGTGGAGCTTGTGGTCGTTTGCCGCCGCACAATACCGTGGTGTCATCGATAACTGGATTAGTACTGGCCGCAGTTCGGGTTACCATATCGATTATGATTCCAGCGTGATGTTTGGTTTTCCACATCATGTCGTCTTACGCCTGACGAATTTGCGTTGGGTCGATACAGACGGCATCAATTTTCATGCCGGCCAGATGGATTTATCCTCGACGCCATGGAGCTGGTCGGTGTTCAGCGCGAGTTTCAAAGGGCATGTCGAGCTTGCAGCGCCACTGGATACGGAAGGACGATCGCTAAGTTTGGGTGGCGAGCAGGGCTATGCCCATGTCGAGCTGGACAAGGACGGTATATGGAAGCTTAGCCGCGTATCGCTCATGCAGGCCCATGTCGGTCGTGCGCCGGATGTGCTGTTTTTGGCTGACAAGCTTGAGGCCTCGGTGCAGCGGCCGGAGCATCCCCCCAAAGATCACACACAGCCGGGCCTGATTCTGGACGGCAAAGCAGAGAATGTTGTTCTGCCGGTAAACATGCCGGTGCCGTTCGGGCCCAAAATGAAGATCGTGCAATCCTCATTACGGGTGATGGGGGATATGCCGGATTTCCGTCGCCGCGATTCCGTCGCCGCATGGAACAGCATCGGCGGCGTTGTCGATTTCGACAAATTGCATATGGAATGGGGGCCGTTGATGCTCGTCGCAAAAGGCGCGCTGGGCTTCGACGACGATTTGCAGCCGGAAGGCGCTTTCTCAAGCGCCATCGGCCATCATAAGGAAGTACTGAAAGCCCTGATGGAGCATGACTTCATTGCCAAAAATCAAGCGGGAATGCTGGATCAAGCGCTCAGTTTATTCGCTAAACCGGCGGATAACGCACCGGGCATCGAGGTGCCGATCACCGTTCAGCTTGGCGGGCTGTTTCTGGGGCCGGTGAAGATTTTCACGTTTCCGGAAATTGAATGGCCGAAGGCCGAACCGGCATCCACCCCACCAGCCGGCACAGGAAATTAGCCTGAAGTTCCGGCGGTTTGGGCTGCAGGCGCGTTCAACTGTTCACGCATTTTCTGCAACAACGGGTCAATTTGTCCGCCATTGTTCTGGATAATCGCCGCGTATTCCTGGCGTTGCGTGACACTGAGACTTACGCCTTCAACCACCACATCGATGACGCCGAGCTTTCCATCGCGCTGGCGGACGCGCCAGTCGATCGTCGTCGGTTCTGAACCATCCGGATGCGTGATCTGGCTGGCGATGATGAAATCCTTCTCACTTTCGGGACGCACACTGATGACGGTGAATCCCTCGCCCGTATAAAGGGTCAGGCGGTCGCCATATGTTTTGACCACCAGGCCTTCGAACAATCGCATATATTCTTGTTGTTGCGCTGGTGTAGCGGTGTTCCAGCTGCGACCGATAACGAAACGACCGATGGTCTTCAGATCAAACGAATCGTTGAGGATCTGGCGAAATTTTTCCGAACGCTGGGCCACGGTGATGTTCTTGTTGGCGATGATGGCGATCGCCCGATCGCCCAGATCCTGTATGAATCTTCCAGGTTGGGTTTTGACGGCTTCATCATGGGTTTGTGCCGATGGGCCCGAAGCTTCGCTTTGTGCCCATAAAGGATGTGAAGTCCCTGCAATGCCCAGAAAAACCAAGGTAAAAGCCAATAAAGCCGAGTACCGGACGGGGGACATGTGATCTCCTCAAAAGCGGGCAACAACAAACGGAAGTCCTTCTTTATAACCAGCCTTGACAGGAAAACAAGACTATTTGCTCCCCGATTTTTGCTCCCATTCATGTCAGCTGCCCAAGAGACGGGGATTGAGTGTGTCTTTTGGGAAATAGGGCTAAAGGAAGATGCATTCGCCATAAGAAATCTGCATTGACGCCTTTCTTTTGACATGCTTTTTTGGTGTTCTGTCAATGACGGTCCAACCGGGCCGGATTCTAAAACTCCATGGAAAGGATCTTAAGATGCGTTCGATGAAACTGCTGGTTGCGACGGCTCTGGTTGCCGCCCTCGTTGCTGGTCCCGTGCTGGCACAAGATGCCGGCGGTACGATGGCTCCCACCGCCTCGACTTCTTCGTCGGGCAAGGCGACGACGTCCAAGCATCATGGCAAGAAGCACAAAGGCAAAAAGTCGAGCAGCAGCAGCTCGACGGCCCCGGCCACGACGCCCGCTCAGTAAGCAACGTCTGCTGAAAAACGAAACCGCCGCGATGGGACGTCCGCGCGGCGGTTTTTTTTATTCTCGGTTTTCCTTGAGAACCTCACCGGCCAGATAAAGCGATCCGCAAATCAGAATCCGGGCCGGTTGTTTAAATTTGTTTTTTAGTGTTTGCAAAGCTTCATGAATACCGGGTGAAGCTGCCGCATTTTGAATTCCTGCCTTGCGCGCTTCGATAAAAAATTCATCAGCCGAAAAACTTTTTTCTTCGTGCGGAATGACAACCGCATGCAGGCTTGCCACGTGAGGCGCAAGTGGCGTTAGAAATTCCTGCGGAATTTTTGTTTTGATCATGCCGGCGATCAAATGAAGCGCGCGCGGCTTTTTGCCATCTTCTTGTTGCCAGGCGATGGCTTGTTCGGCCAGAACTTCGCCGGCAGAATCGTTGTGGCCGCCGTCCAGCCATAATTCCCATCCCGGTGGCAAAAGCCCCGCCAATAAGCCATTTTTCAGCTGCTGCAGGCGCGCCGGCCACGTGACCGTTTGTAGCCCTTTGGCGAAGGCCGTGTTTTCAATCCGCGTTTTGGAACCCAGCAATGAGGCGATCGCCAATCCCGCGTTTTTCAATTGATGCGCACCGGGAAGCGCGGGCGTCGGCAGGTTAAGTACATGAGAGCTGTCGCTAAAACGGAATCCATTTTCAAGCGGATCGATGTGCCAATCCTTGCCACCGATCGCGAACGATGCACCAACCGCGGCGGCATGGCGGCGCAAAACGTCGATACTCTCGGTGTCCGGTTGAGGTGCCGCGAAACAGGGAACATCCTTGCGCATGATGCTGGCTTTTTCCTGCGCGATTTCCGTTAGTGTCTCGCCAAGAAATTGCCGGTGATCGTAAGAAAGGCGCGTGATGATGGTCGCCAGCGGCTTGTCGACGACATTGGTTGCATCCAGCCTGCCGCCAAGGCCGGTTTCGAGAATTGTGAAATCGGCGGGGTGACGCGCGAAAGCAAGAAACGCGGCAGCGGTACTAACCTCGAAATAACTAACATTAGCCATGTCGGCGACGCGTTCGCATTCGCTCAGAATGTCGACCAGTTCTTTTTCTTCAATCAGTTTTCCTGCAATGCGGATGCGTTCATGAAAATGGACGAGATGCGGGGAGGTATAAACATGCACACGATAACCGGTGGCCTCGAGAATCGCGCGCAGGAAAGCGCAGGTCGAACCCTTGCCGTTTGTGCCGGCGACATGGAAAACCGGTGGCAGGTGATTCTGTGGATTACCGCACTTTTCTAGCAAATCGATATAGCCGGGATAGGCAACCCGCACCGTAAGGCCGACCGGCATTGGCGGCCGGTATTGAAGGAATCGGTCAAGAATGGTGGCGGAGGTTTGGGGCATGGACACTGATTTGCATGAAAAACCCCAGGATGCAAAGCAGGGCCGTATCGCGCTGTGCGTTTAATCCCTCCAGGATCGCAAATCCGTATCCTGAAAGCCGCGGCGCGTAGGATGGCGCGCCGGCATGGTGGTGCGGCGGCAATAGTCGATCATATCCGGACGAGCCAGGAGGTTGCGTAGCTTGTCGAACAAAGTAGGGTCGAGAGCGCTCGAGGTGTTGTTGTGTATTGTCATATACTATCTCCTTTATCGTTCAAGTGATTGAAATCGGGCACTAAAATTAGGCAACCGCGCCTAAAATCGAAATCGCGTTTTTCTTGTTCTGGTCGGAGGCGCTCAGGCCCGAACCTGTTTCACCCATATGCATCTGCGCCAGCATCATCGCGGCAAAGAGTGAGGAATTATCCGGCTTGAAACCACCCATCACGCTCGGCGTATAGGCACCGCTTGTTGTTGTCGAAGCCATGGCGTAGCGCTGCGCCGCGATCTGTGACGCGCTTTGTGATACGCCGTTTGCATCGGCCACCAGCGTGGTTGGAGCCTGGTCGAATTTCTGCGCGAAGTGGTGGTAGATCTGGCTAACACTGCGTGGTGTGCCATCAGCGTTATAGAAGACAGATTCATTCGCCGCAGCGGCATCAGGCAGAACGCTGGCGGCTGGTGCATTCGGGTTGCCGCGCATAGTCTTGAGGAAGTCACTGGCACCGCCTGCGCCAAGGAAATGCGCGAGGTAAAGTTCGGTGGAGCCGATTTTGCCGCCGACATTGGTTTGAAGCGCCGCGCCATTTTCCTTATCCAATTCACCGGCCATCTCGGCCGAGACCTGCGGGTCTTTGCGCAAGGTGAGAATCGCATTCCGCCAGGTGGGGTCTTTGACATGCGCAACACCGTTGTTGTCGACGGTGATATGGTCGGCATAATCGCTGAGACCGTATTGTGCGCCGTGGGATTTAAGTGTTTGCAACCAGGTCTGGCTGGTGAATTGGAACAGGCCGGTTGCGGTGCTGGAGGAGGCCTTGGCATTGGTATCAAAGCCGCTTTCCTGCTGCGCTTTATTCAGGAGGTAGGCAAAATTGACCCCCGTTTTGGCGGCGGCGTTCTGAATGGCATAGGCGATGCGCTGCGACGGGCCCATGTTTTTGGCCTGTTGTACCGTCGGATCCGGCTGAATTTGCTGTAGTGCGCTTACGTCCACGGTCTACCCCTCCGGTAAAACCAAATTGCTCCCTGCCAGAAGTATAAGCAAGGGGTGTGCCAGAACTAACTTATTGAAAATAAAAGATTTAAATCGAATCAGAGCGGGGAAAGATTTTCACGATTCCCCGCCTGTCTTTTCGGTAAAAACCGAGCTCCAGAAGCGTATCCGCATGGCATCTGGGCCTGGGCGCATGCATGTAATGCGAGTTTTCTGGTTTCTCCCTATGCCCGCGCCAGCGCTGGATTCTGGCTTTCGCCAGAAAGACGAGACGTATAATCTGGCGGAATGCCCTCCATTATCATCCCTGTTTCCGCCACCAATGCCTGGATCGATGAGCGCCAGTATCAGGTGATGTATGAGCGCTCGATCCGCGATCCGGATGGTTTCTGGGGCGAGCAGGGCAAACACCTGCATTGGTTCAAGCCTTACACAAAAGTGAAGAATGCGAGTTTCGACGGCGAGGTGAGCATTCGCTGGTTTGAGGATGGCGCGCTCAACGCGTCTTATAATTGCCTCGATCGTCATTTACCGGCGCGGGCTCGTCAAACCGCCATCATCTGGGAAGGCGACAGTCCTTCGGAACAAAAATTCATCACTTATGCCGAGTTGCATGAAGAGGTTTGCCGTTTCGCCAATGTGCTGAAGGCGCGCGGCATCAAAAAAGGTGATCGCATTACTATTTATCTACCGATGATCCCCGAAGCCGCCGTGGCCATGCTCGCTTGCGCGCGGATTGGGGCGGTGCATTCGGTGGTGTTTGCCGGTTTTTCACCGGATAGTTTAAAGGACCGTATTCTTGATTGCAGCTCGAAACTACTCATCACGGCGGATGAAGGTTTGCGCGGCGGCAAGAAAATTCCGTTGAAAGCCAATGCTGATGCTGCTCTTAAGCATTGCCCTGATGTGGAATCCGTCATCGTCGTGCGCCGCACGGGCGGTGTGATATCCTGGAAAGACAAGCGCGATCATTGGTATTACGAAGAAATTCAAAATGTTTCCGCCGATTGTCCGGCTGAGGTGATGAACGCCGAAGACCCCTTGTTCGTCCTCTATACGTCCGGCTCGACCGGAAAGCCGAAGGGCGCGCTTCATACGACCGGCGGCTATCTGCTGTTCACGGCACTGACACATAAATATGTGCTCGATTACCACGACGGCGAGATTTATTGGTGCACAGCCGATATCGGCTGGGTGACGGGACACAGTTATATCGTTTATGGGCCGTTGGCGAATGGTGCGACGACGTTGATGTTCGAAGGCGTGCCACATTACCCCGACTTGTCGCGTTTCTGGAAAGTTGTCGATAAGCATAAGGTCAATATCTTCTACACTGCGCCGACAGCCATCCGCGCCCTGATGCGCGAGAGCGAGCATTTCGTCAAATCCACAAGCCGTCAATCCTTGCGCGTGTTGGCCAGTGTCGGTGAACCGATCAATCCCGAAGCGTGGCTGTGGTATTACCGCGTCGTCGGCGACGAACGTTGCCCGGTGATTGACACCTGGTGGCAGACAGAAACCGGCGGCCATATGATCGCGCCGCTGGTAGGCGCCACGCCGCTTAAACCCGGCTCGGCGACTTTCCCTTTTTTCGGTGTCGAGCCGGTGATCGTCGATAACGAGGGCAACACACTGGAAGGTGCCTGCGAAGGCAATCTTTGTATTGCGGCCCCGTGGCCTGGCATAATGCGTACGGTGTTTGGCGATCATGAGCGGTTCAAGCAGACCTATTTTGGTTCCTATAAAGGCAAGTATTTTACCGGCGACGGATGCCGCCGTGACGAGGACGGCTATTATTGGATCACCGGTCGTGTTGACGACGTCATCAATGTCGCGGGCCATCGCCTCGGGACCGCGGAGATTGAGAGCGCGCTGGTTGCCCATCCCAAAGTGGCCGAAGCCGCCGTGGTCGGCTGTCCACATGACCTCAAGGGGCAGGGAATCTATGCCTATGTCACGCTGAAGGCGGATGAGGTCGGTAGCGAAGAACTGCGCAAGGAGCTGGTCGGTTGGGTGCGCAAGGAAATCGGCCCGATCGCTACGCCGGATTTCATTCAATGGGCACCGGGATTGCCCAAGACGCGCTCCGGTAAAATCATGCGCCGGATTTTGCGCAAGATCGCCGCGCATGAGATCGATAGTCTCGGGGATACCTCAACTCTTGCCGATCCGGCGGTGGTGGATGAATTGATTAAGGGGAAAGTGGGATAAAGAGTATTTGGATATTTCAACATGAGGCGTAATCTGGCCATCGGTTGAAAGGAGTGACGGAATAATTTTAGTGCCTTGCATAACCAATTCCTTGAAATTTTAATTATGGTTGCGCAAACAGACAAAAAAATCAAGATTGTACAGAATGGCTCTTCCCGAAATTCACTTTCTTCCCCTCAAAGGCCATCGCGCGCGTGGCCTGGCTGTGGCGTTTCTTGTTTGCGCACCGTTCCTTTTCGGCGCGCTGGCGGTGGTGCTGGGGCAGGATGCCAATTGGGATCTGCGCAATTATCATTTTTATAATGCTTACGCGTTTTTAAATCATCGTTACGATTTTGATCTTCTGCCGTCGCAGACGCCCTATTTCTATAACCCGGTCCTTGATGTGCCATTCTATCTGCTGGCGACACATCTACCGGCGATGGTTGTTGGTTATATTCTTGGTTTCGTGCAGGGGCTGAACGGCGTTCTCTTGTTCATGCTGGCTTATGCCAGCCTGTTGATTTCCAATCCGCGCCATAAGGTGATGGTCTGCGCCGCGCTGGCGGTGTTGGGCATGCTGGGCGGTGGTGGTATCGCTCAGATTGGCACGACTTTCTATGACAACGTCACCAGCATCGGCATGTTTTTGTCGGCGTTGCTGGTCATACGGCATTTTGATGCGCTGCTCCATCTTTCCCTGCCACGCGCCTTTAAGCGCACTTTGTTGTTCGGTATTCCGGCTGGGATGATGGTGGGGCTCAAACTGCCTTCGGTTATTTTCTGTGTCGGATTATGTTCTGCGTTTTTGTTTGTCACCGGATCATGGCAGCGGCGGATCGGACTTGGCTTTGCGTTCGGTCTGGGCGTAGTCCTGGGGTTTGCCACGACGTACAGCTATTGGGGCTGGTTTCTCCAGGAACATTACGGCAGCCCGTTCTTTCCCTATTTCAATGCGTTCTTTAAATCGCCGTTGGCGCCGCTCACCAGCGCACGGGATATGGAATATGTCCCGGCCAACTGGAAAGATCGCCTGTTGTTTCCTTTCATTTTTATGCAAAGCCCGTATCGCACGGGTGAAATTCCCTGGCGCGACTGGCGCATCCCCATTCTTTATGGGCTTTTGCCGGTGGCGCTAATGCTGCGGCTGTTTTTTGGCCGTGCCCGGATACAGCTCGATTCCGTTTTTCGCCCTGTTGCCGCGCGCTATCTTTTATGGGTGGCGGTGATTTCCTATGCGACATGGCTTTTCATGTTTGGCATCTACCGCTATGCCATTCCGCTGGAGATGCTGGCGCCGTTGCTGATCGTTTTCGCCGCTGGACTGCTCCCGGTCCGCTTTCAAGCGCGCGGAATCATCACGGCCTTGATCCTGTTGGTTGTGGCCGCATCAGTGCAGCATGGCAACTGGACGCGCCGTTCAGTGTGGCTTGATCATTTCGTCGAGGCAAAAATTCCGCCGCTTGGCGATACGTCGGACCTTATGATCCTGATGGCCGGCATCGAGCCTTATTCCCATCTGGTCACGCAGTTTCCACCAGAGATCTCTTTCGTGCGCATCCAGAGTAATTTTTCAAGCCCGGGTGACGGCAAGGGCATCAACAAACTTATTGAACAACGTGTCTGCGGGCATGCCGGGCGATTCCTTATATTAATTCCTGTCTGGGAACATGATTTGGCCCAAAAGCCCCTCAGTTACTTTAACCTCAGACTTGAGCCCAAAACTTGCCAAATGGTCACGGATCGTCTTTATGATGACAAGCCTATCGATTTATGTGGGGTGATTCATGGTCCTCCATGCGCGAGAAATTGAGTTAACATGACACGCATCGCCGTTCTTGTTCCCTGTTATAACGAAGAAGCCGCCATTCCTAAGGTCGTGGCGGATTTCCATCGCATCCTGCCTGACGCAGTCGTTTACGTTTACGATAATAATTCCCGTGACCGAACCGTTGAAGTGGCACACGCTGCCGGCGCTGTGGTCCGCACCGAAACCCTGCAAGGCAAGGGCAATGTCGTGCGCCGTATGTTCGCCGATGTCGACGCGGATATTTATGTGTTGGTCGATGGCGACGATACGTATGACGCCGCGTCGGCGCCGAAGATGATTCAGGCGCTGGTCGACGGTCCGCTTGATATGGTGAATGGTTCGCGCGTCACCAACATTCAAAAAGCCTATCGGCCGGGTCATCGCTTCGGCAACTGGATGCTGACACATATGGTGGCATGGATTTTTGGTAACCGTATCACTGATATGCTGTCGGGCTATCGTGTGATGTCGCGGCGTTATGTGAAATCTTTCCCGGCTCTGTCGGCCGGTTTTGAGACGGAGACCGAACTGACGGTGCATGCGCTGGAATTGCGCATGCCGATAATGGAAGTTGCGACACCTTATAAAGACAGGCCGGAAGGCTCCATCAGCAAGCTCAGCACCTTTAAAGACGGATTTCGAATTCTGTGGACGATTATTGTGCTGGTGAAAGAAGAGCGTCCAATGCAGTTTTTCACTTTGTTTGCGGTGTTCCTCGCCCTATTTTCGCTCACACTCGCTACGCCCATTTTGATCGAATATGCGAAGACGGGTCTCGTGCCGCGTCTACCGACGGCCGTGCTGGCGATGGGTATGATGATTTTCGGCTTTCTCAGTTTGACCTGTGGTCTCGTTCTCGACACCGTCACGCGCGGCCGACGTGAAATGAAGCGCATGCGTTATTTGAATATTCCCGCGATCGAGAAATCGGCGATCAAGGCACGGCCATTGGAAGCCGAATGACAGGGGTGAGCACTCAACGTCAAAATATCTCATCCGGCTCGCCAATGGAAAAACCCATTGGGTTTTCGCGTGCTGTACGTGTAGGCAATACGATTGCAGTGGCCGGGACAGCGCCGATTGCTGCTGATGGATCGACGGCCTGTCCGGGTGATGTCTATGGGCAGACGAAATACTGTCTTGAAATTATTCATAAGGCTATCGAAGCGTCTGGTGGAAAGCTTCAGGACGTCATTCGAACCCGGATCATGTTGACCGATATAACCCGCTGGCAAGATGCCGCAAGGGCCCATGGCGAACTCTTTTCTGATATTCGACCTGCATGCACTTTTGTAGAGGTAAGCCGCTTTATAAAAGAGGATTGGCTTGTCGAGATCGAAGCCGATTGTTTGGTTGCTGATGCAAAAGCATAAAGTCCTCATCATCCAGTTCATCAAATTTGGCATGATCGGCGTCATTGGGTTTGCGGTCGATTACGGTATGCTGCATGTCGGGATTGATGTTTTAGGGTTCGGCCGTTACCTCAGCGGGTTCTTCTCTTTTCCCTTCGCCGTCACCGCCACATGGATCGGTAATCGCCTTTTTACCTTCCGTGGGCAGAGCAAGCATCGCGCACATCATGAGTGGATGCGTTTCTTCACTGTCTGTCTGGGCGGTCTTGTTCTAAATCGCGGCGCCTATAGTCTTTTGATCTACACGGTGCCTTTCGCTTATCGTTATCCCGTGCTTGGGCTTCTAGCTGGCACGGCGGCGGGCATGTTCTTTAACTTTTTTGCGGCCCGAAGAGTTGTTTTTCGCTGAAAATAAAAGCACGAACTATAAAGACGCATCGTCGACAAAAATATTAAAGTTGAGAAGTGAGGTGCTTCGTTTACCATGCTTTAACTAACCCCGCCCTGAAAAGGCGGGTTTTTCTTTGTTTGGGGCAACTTCTTGCAATTCCTTCGGGAATGCTTACATCTGAATAAGTCTTCACGAGATAAGGGCATTTATGGATCTCGAAAACTTCACCGAACGCTCCCGAGGTTTTATCCAGTCGGCACAGATGCTGGCTTTGGGAAAGCATCATCAGCAATTGCAGCTTGAGCATCTGCTCAAGGTTTTGCTTGATGACCGCGAAGGGCTGGCCGCAGGTTTAATCCGCAAAGCAGGTGGCGATCCGAAAAAGGCTTTGAGTGACATCGAGACACAACTCGACAAGATCCCGCAAGTTTACGCGCAAGGTTCAGCCGATCAGTTGCGCATGACGGCGGAATTTGCTCGAATGATGGCTGCTGCTGCCGAGATCGCCAAAAAAGCCGGTGACAGTTTCGTCACTGTCGAACGCCTGCTGCTGGCAATCGCGATGGCAGCGGGTACAACGGCGCAAAAGGCGCTTACAGATGCTGGTGTCAAACCAGATACGCTCAACAAGGCGATCAACGAAGTGCGTGGCGGCCGTACTGCCGACAGCGCCAGTGCCGAGCAAAGTTATGACTCCCTGAAAAAATACACGCGTGACCTGACGCAGGCGGCGAGGGACGGCAAGCTTGATCCCGTCATCGGGCGCGATGAAGAAATTCGCCGCACAATCCAGGTTCTGGCGCGGCGTACGAAAAACAATCCGGTCCTTATCGGCGAGCCAGGCGTTGGCAAGACGGCGATCGTCGAGGGCCTTGCGCAGCGCATCATCCGTGGCGATGTGCCAGAAAGCCTCAAGGACAAAAAGCTTCTGGCACTTGATCTCGGCTCTTTGGTCGCCGGCGCGAAATACCGCGGTGAGTTCGAAGAGCGGTTGAAAGCCGTGTTGCATGAAATTTCTTCGGCGGCCGGCGAGATTATCGTTTTCATCGATGAGCTGCATGTGCTGGTCGGCGCGGGTAAGACCGACGGCGCCATGGATGCCTCGAATATGCTCAAACCCGCTCTGGCGCGCGGCGAATTGCATTGTGTCGGCGCAACGACGCTCGACGAATACCGCAAATATATCGAGAAGGACGCGGCCCTGGCGCGGCGGTTCCAGCCGGTTTTTGTCAGCCAGCCGACGGTCGAGGACACGATCTCGATCCTGCGCGGTCTCAAGGAAAAATATGAACTGCATCATGGCGTGCGTATCACCGACAGCGCACTGGTCGCCGCCGCGACCTTGTCGAACCGCTATATCACGGACCGTTTTCTGCCGGATAAAGCCATTGATCTCGTCGACGAAGCGGCAGCACGTCTACGCATGGAAGTTGACAGTAAGCCAGAAGAAATCGATGAACTTGATCGCCGCATCATCCAGCTCAAGATCGAGCGGGAAGCCTTACGGAAGGAGCAGGACCAAGCCTCCCGCGATCGTCTTGGGAAACTGGAAGGCGAGCTGAGCCAGCTGGAGAAAGAATCCGCCGATCTAACGTCCCGCTGGAAGGCCGAGAAGGAACAGCTTAACAGCGCACAGAAGATCAAGGAGAAGCTTGAGCAATCGCGTGCTGAGCTGGAGCAGGCGCAGCGCAAGGGCAATTTTACCCGCGCGGGCGAATTGACCTACAGCCTTATTCCGGGTCTCGAGAAGCAATTGCAGGAAGAGCAGAAACGCGCCGAAGGTCGTATGCTCGACGAAGTGGTGAAGGATGGTGACATCGCTGCGGTCGTTAGCCGCTGGACCGGCATTCCAATCGACAAGATGCTGCAGGGCGAGCGCGACAAACTGCTGAAGATGGAAGACGGCTTGCGTAAGCGTGTCATCGGCCAGGATGAGGCGATTATCGCGGTATCGAATGCTGTGCGCCGTGCGCGCGCCGGGCTGCAGGATCCCAACCGGCCGATTGGCTCCTTCCTGTTCCTTGGCCCCACGGGTGTTGGCAAGACGGAACTGACCAAGGCACTGGCAGCGTTTTTGTTCGACGATGAGCACGCACTGATCCGCGTCGATATGTCGGAATATATGGAGAAACATTCCGTGGCGCGCCTGATCGGCGCACCACCCGGTTATATTGGCTACGAAGAAGGTGGTGCGTTGACCGAAGCGGTTCGCCGCCGGCCTTATCAGGTCGTGCTGTTCGACGAGGTCGAAAAGGCGCACCCCGATGTTTTTAACGTGCTGTTACAGGTGCTGGATGATGGACGTTTGACGGACGGGCAGGGGCGTGTGGTGGATTTCAAGAACACGCTCATTGTTCTGACCTCGAACCTCGGTGCTGACATGATTGCGCAGGATGCTGGTGAAGATCTCACGCCGCGCACCAAAGATGCCGTGTTGGAAGTTGTGCGCAAGCATTTCCGGCCGGAATTTCTCAACCGTCTTGACGAGATTTTGATCTTCCGCCGATTGAGCCGGGAGAATATGTCGGCGATCGTCGAGATTCAGCTGCAGCATCTGCGCAAGCTTCTTGCCGAGTATAAGATTATGCTGGAACCGACACCCGCCGCGATGGAATGGCTGGCTGAGGCGGGCTACGATCCCGTTTACGGTGCGCGCCCATTAAAACGCGTCATTCAGCGCACGCTGCAAAACCCGCTGGCGCAGGATCTTCTCGCCGGGAAAATCCTCGATGGGCAGACAGTCAGCGTGGAGGTCGGGCGCGAAGGGCTTGAGATTGCTGTGAAAAAAGCCAAGGCAGCATGAAAAGGTCAATGATATGGTTCGTCGATTTCGATGTGACGGAAATCGCCCCCTGTCGCGTGCGCAACCTGGCCAATATGCAGAGGTATTGAGGGATAACTCGCTTATTCTATGGATGTGTCGTAGCGAGAGTTTCCATGTGATTATATATGAATGCAGGCCGCTGAAAATTCTGAAAAACAGTGTTGCCAAGTTTGGTCAGATGCTCGGCTTTGGGGCCTTCACCGATGCCGATGAAGTGCAGGTTCATATTCTGCGCTGTCTTGAAATCCCATAATCCGTCGCCGAACGATATGACTGTCTTGAAATGATTGCACCCATAATGTTTTTTGGCGCCTTCGATTGCTGCGCCGACGATATCTTCGCGCGTCAGGAAATCGCTCGAGGTTGCGAGCGTCGCTTCACCATACGGAATGACACAGGCGTCAAGCTTGAGGCGCGCGGGCGGCTCCAGACTGCCGGTCGCAAAAGCAATCGCCCAAGGCGTCTTGTTTTCAAGAAATTCAATAAACCGCGCAGCGCCCGGGATCTCAAGGACCGGCTTTTCTCTGATGGCATGGCTGTAAACCCTCAGCAGCTCATCGGAAAAACGTTTGCGCGCCGCAGCGTCCGGTAGGCGGCCGTGATTGGTACGGTAGATTTTCTGGAATATCCATGAATCGGTGTGATGCTCGTAATCACCCCAGTTGGTATCGATGACCTCAAATTTGAAGGGCTGCAGCGCCTCAGTATAGGCGGCCTGAAACACAGGTACAGAATCCGTCAGTGTGCCGTCGATATCGAAGACGGCCAAATGAGTTTTGGATGAGGTTTTTAGCATAGACTTTTCTAATACATATTTGGCTCAAATGAAAACGTCTGCATAAGCTAGGCGATTTTTAGTGTATAGAGAACAACTTGCGCGGGGCACTTGTAGCGTATGGGAACAACCGAAGTGCCGATGCCGTTGCTGGTGCACACCCACATATCTTTGTAGAGATGTTGGCCACGATAAAATTCAGGATGATGTCTTAAATGACGTATCGTCAAGCGCTCGGTGATGCAGATTTGCCCGCCATGTGTATGACCGGATATCACCAAATTATGCCCAGCATCAGCGGCATCATCGGCAATGTCGGCGGAATGGGAAACCACCATGCGAAATTCGTTTTCGCTGTTTGAACCCCCCATACCCGTATGCAGGATGTTTTTCGCCGCGGGGGTATAGAAACGATAGGGGTCGTCGATACCGGTGATGCGTACAATGGCATCACTGACCGGCAGCCGGACAAACTGGTTCACGAGAGGCTGTACGCCTATATCCATAAGGGCCGGCACGACTTGAGTGCCATGATCATGATCGCCTAAAGTGGCAAAAAATCCGTATTTTGATTCTACGGAGCGGAGAGCTTTCCCTGTCTGCTCAATTGCCATCCGGTTGAAAGGCTCGCCATGGAATTTTCCGTATTGATCCCCTGAATCGATAACAATATCGACCGTTCGTCCGCCAATGCATTTTTCCAGTCTTTGCCTTCCTTCGTCGGAGGCATCGCCGTGACGATCGGCCAAATGCATGATCGTGAAACCGTCCAACGCTTTCGGCAATCCAGGGTAAGGCAAGTCAACCGTCGTAAGTTCGAGCAGCAGCCGGGCGTCCTTTTTTATGATCCAACCAAGAGAGATTTGCTTGACTAACGGTGACACCGCATCCAAGACCGCTATGGGTGGCGATGCGATGAATTTATGAAACGAGAATTCAAGCGGCAATTCTTTTTCGGCGCGGCTCTTTAAATATCTAGGCTCAATCTCTGGCGGAGTAATAGTGAGCATTGGTGCAAGGCCGGGCATCGCCATGGGAATCATCATCCATTATAAAATCATGCGTTGTTTGCCAGAAGTGTTTGGGGTTGGCAAACGTTATGTCCTTAGAAATTATGGTTAATCACCGGGATAATACACTTCCCAGAAAACCAATCCCTGCGGCGGCGCGGTCGGGCCGCCTTTGCTGCGGTCACGAGCGGCAAAAGCGGTTTTGAAATCATCGAGACTCCATTGGCCAGTGCCAACCAGAGCCAGAGTACCGACCATATTCCGCACCTGATGATAGAGAAAGGAGCGCGCACGGGTGTAAAAAGTGATGATTTCTCCTTCAGCGGATATGTCGAGCCTGTCCAGTGTTTTCAGGGACGAATTGGATTGGCAATGTTGTGCGCGAAACGTTGAGAAATCGTGATGGCCGATAAGCATATTCGCGGCTTCCTGCATCGCGATGAACTTGAGCGGCTTCGCGACATGCCAGACCTGATCAGCCAGAAGCGCCGGCGGTGCGCGGCGATTAAGAATTGTGTATTGGTAAGATCGTGCTTGCGCGCTGAAACGCGCATGAAACTCCTCGGATACGGCTTCTACTTCGCGGATGACGACCCGGTGTGGGCGGACATGAAAATTGACCGCATCACGGACGGTGTCAGCATCGGTTTCTTTGACGAGATCGAAATGCGCGACATTGGCGCGCGCATGCACGCCGGCATCGGTGCGCCCGGCGACATGCAGCGTGACGGTTTCGCCGGAGAATTTATGGATGGCATCTTCCAGCACCTGCTGTACGGAAAGATCATGCGCTTGCCTCTGCCAGCCGCAGAAAGGAGTACCATCATATTCGATCGTGAGTTTGAAGCGCATAAGCCTATAAAAGACGAAGGGTCGAGCGAATGCAAATGCTTCACGGTGAAATGGGTGTTATGACCATTCGCATATAGCTGGAAGGGGTTGGGACTTCTGGTAGATCGGAACAATGCAATGTGCGGGTGGTGATTAAACCGACATCATAAGCTTGCCATTGCACCGCCAATCTCATGGTTGCGAGCTGTTTTATCCACATTCTATACATTTCCGGCCCCAAAGTTGGATAAGCATTAGGGGGTTGGTTTCTGCCATACGCTACCAAATCTGCTGCTGGATCAAGGATTTGTTTTTGTTTCTTTGCGATTTCTATCAGTAATTCACGCCCTGGAGATTGCGATTGACGGCTGCTGTCCACGATGACCCAAGGCGGAAGAACTGTGCGCAGAATATAAACACGAGCAATGGTGTTCCCCGGCGGATCTTCTCTCCAGAAAAAAGATCCCTGCGCGTCTCGATGTAATATGGGAGCTTTTGCATTATCTACAGATACAACTCGCTGATCATATTCGATGGATAATTTAGCGGGATCTGTTCCAAAAGTTTCGCGGTCGAAATCAAGGATCAGGCGACACAAGGGTTTTAATTTATCCAACTTGATCTGATGGTCGGGTAACCAGATTGTAAGCAGTCCGGCAACAGCTTCGTTTAACTCATCATCCGTCATTTTACGGCTTGTACGAATGTTTTTCGTCGAAGCCGTGCCGAAGTCTATATCTCCGAATCTTTCCAATTCCGGAGATACGGCACTTCCGAGTCCCGATTTTTCATCGATGCGAAAAATGACTTGGGGAATCCCAAGCCGCAAATAAGCCTGCGTTTCGAGCTTGCGTAATAATCCGGAAGAAAAAGCATTGGTCACCGTCAGTGCTTTCGCCCATGCTTTGAGGGCAATGCGTCTTTGTGGTGGTATGACGAGGGAGCAACCCGGCAAAATATCAAATGCGCTCATTATCGGTCTAACCAAAGTGTATATTGTAGCCTTATATGAGGCTTATTTTAGCTTTTTACCTCATAGGGGTGCAATGACCGTAAATAGTTTCATGCATTAATTTAAATGGCACTCTGAAGAGATTTGAACTCCTAACTCTCGCTTTTCTGCAATTCATCAAAATTTTGGCTGATAAATTTGTAATACCGCAGTTGCACGTTTTTCACCTATTATGGGTGACATGAAGCGATCTGGCGCCCCATGCTCAGGACTTTTCATCTCAGGATGCCCATCTGTGATGTGGAGATTAAAGGTGCCAGCCTTTCCATACCAATAATTATTCTCCCCAGCTTTGAAAACAGTACCATCTCCGCTGGGAGTGAAATTAAGAAAAAGACCGGGATATTTTAATCCGCCAGTAACGTAATGATGCGTGTAGCCACTATGCACATGAAAATCACGAGAATCGAGCACAGCACTTCTCTGGTCGATGCATCCGGAATTAAGAACCCACATGCCCATTAAAGCATCGGGCCATAATTGCCTTGCTGCAATAGGCATAGCGTCGAGTATTCGCCTCCATTCACGCAGAAGCGTGTCCATTGGTTTATCACGAATATTTATTGCTCCAAAAAAATCCCTAACACCATCTGAAATTTTCCATGTCGGTGTCGGTCTTGTCGTCGCAGGGTCTACAACATCGATATCGAGTGAAATCCTTTTTAGCCCATACTCACTAATAAGACGGTGGGGAAGGCTTGTGAGTTCTGGCGGCACATCGCTCGTTTCAATTTGAACGGTTTGGACAGGGCCTTTAAGAAGGCTGGCCGCATAACTTAACGCATCGACATTTAATGTGGGAAATCTAATGGCCATTATAGTAGGGGGTAAATCAGTACGGTCAGCCGATATCATGTTTCGGCTGGGTTCGAGAACAATTTGATTATCGAGCATTTAAAGTTCTTCTATATTTTGAGATTATAAGCCTCTAGGAATTCAACTGCCATATCTCGGCTTCCCCATAATAATCAAACGAGTACAATTTATACACCTTTTGCTCCGTTATCTATTGAAAAAATAGGTGGACCCCAGACTCCTTGGTGAGGGGGCGAACTGGATCAAAACCGACGCCAAAACTTTCTCGCCGAACTGCAATTTTAGAAAATTACGCTGCTGCTGTTAGCTGAACGACATACGTTCTTAATAATCTCAAGGATAACCGCTTGAAAAATATGGTGCACCCGAAGAGATCTGTGGCCGGAACTGCGCGCGCGCGCCGCGTTTTTCTGCTGGTATGATTAGCTTGCAGCCCGGCGCATATAGATCCGTCGCAGATAGGCCAGAAAATGCACTCATTTATATAATTCCTGCTGAAATAAAAGGTATTCTAGAATGGCAGGGCAGGCTTTTCAATCCTGCTGATACTTTCACAGCGGTCTAGTGTTAACCATAGAACCAACCGCTAGCAGGGCGCCGCGCAGAAACGATGCGCCATCAGTCGGTGATTTGCCGCTGCGCTGAACGGTGACAAGGCGCAAGGCGCCTTGACCGCAGGCGATGGTAAACTGCTCATCGAGCAGGGTGCCGGGAGTGCTTGTTTTATCTTTAACGCTTTCGGCGGCGAGGATTTTGATAGGTTCATTACCGAGCGTGAAAAAACTGCCAGGCCAAGGTGTAAAGGCGCGGATCTGACGTTCGATATCGATTGCGGGTTTGGTCCAATCGACACGGCCTTCTTCGCGCGTCAGCTTGGCGGCATAGGTGACACCTTCTTGCGGCTGCGGTGTCGGCGTAATTTTCCCGGCCGTAAGATCCACCATCGCCTGAACGATTAGGCGCGCCCCCATATCCGAAAGCGTATCGTTCAGTGTCATGGCAGTCGTTTTAGGTGTGATGGGGGTTTTATCTTTGATAATTATCGCACCGGTATCAAGCCCGGCATCCATCTGCATAATGGTAATGCCGGTTTCGGTATCACCGGCGAGAAGTGCACGTTGGATCGGCGCTGCACCACGCCAGCGTGGTAGAAGCGAAGCATGAATATTGAAACAGCCATAACGGGGTGCCGAGAGGATCGCTTGCGGTAGAATAAGGCCGTAAGCGACAACGACTGTAGCATCGAGGTTTAGCTCGGTGAATTTTTTCTGTTCGTCCTTGTCGTGCAAGGTTTTGGGTGTGTGAACCTCGATGCCCATATCTTCAGCGGTCAGATGCACCGGCGATTTGCGGATTTGTTGTCCACGTCCAGCGGGCCTTGGTGGCTGACAATAAACGGCGACGATGTCATGCCCGGCTTGTGCCAGTGCCTGCAACGGCGGCACCGAAAAGTCGGGCGTGCCCATAAAAGCGAGACGGAGTTTTGTCATTTTTTAAAGAAGGTGTTCATCCTTCTCGCGCTGCGCCTTTTCAACTTTTTTCACAATCATGTCGCGCTTGAGCTTGGAGATGTGATCGATGAACAGCACACCATTGAGATGGTCGATTTCGTGCTGGATGCATTGGCTGAGGAGGTCTTCAGCTTCCAGTTCCTGCGTCTTGCCATGCACGTCAATATAACTAAGGCGGATACGCTTTGGTCGGGTTACCTCGGCATATTGTTCGGGGATCGACAGACAGCCTTCGCGATAGGTGAAGCTGGCTTCTGGATCGAACCAGCTGATTTCTGGATTGGCCATCAATAGCGCCTTCGTGCCGTTGCGCTCTTCGGAGATATCTACAGCAATGACGCGCTCCAGCGATCCCACCTGATTGGCGGCAAGGCCGATGCCGTGATTTTTGTACATCGATTCCAGCATGTCCTCCATAAATCTGGCGACACGCTTGTCGACCGTCGTGACGGGTTGCGCAATCTTACGCAAAACAGGATCGGGAATAACGCGGATGGGGAGTTGGGTCATAAGATATTGTAAAACGGTTATTTTGGAGGTTCCAGTGCGATTTTTTCTGGATTAACCGAAGGATCGGAAAGGCTTTTTTCGTATTTTCTTCTAGGTTTCACCTATCATTGAGACGCCGCTCTGACAAGAGAACACAATGAGCGGGAAAGACAGGCGGCACAAAAAATTAAGCCGCATCCTCATTCGCGGGTGCCTCGGTGATACGGATCATTTCTGCCTCGTCGCCGGAAGCCAGAAATTCGGCCGGCAGTTTTTTGGATGGTTTGAGGCCGAGCTCCCGCATGGTTTCCGTCTGACGCAGGATATTGCCGCGTCCTTCGGAAAGCTTACCCATGGCGTCGTCATAGGCGCCCGTCGCGGCTTTCATCTGCTTGCCGAGTTTCTGCATGTCCTCGACGAAACCGACGATTTTGTCATACAACGCGCCGCCGCGTTTGGCGATTTCTTCCGCGTTCCGGTTCTGCAATTCCATCCGCCAGAGCGAAGCAATGGTGCGCAAGGTAGCGAACAGCGTCGAGGGGCAAACGATGACGATTTTCTTGTTCCATGCATAACTGTGTAGTTTCGAATCCTGCTCCACCGCCAGTGCATAGGCGCCCTCGATCGGCATGAACATCAGAACGAAATCCGGCGTGCCGAGCTTATCGGCATCCTGATAGCGCCGTTGCTCCAGCCCATCGACGTGATTGCGGATGGAAAGCAGATAACTCTTGAGGAGTACCTGACGCTCGGCGTCGTCAGCGGACGAGCAATAGCCGGCGTAATGCGTCAACGAAACTTTGGAGTCGACAATGATATGCTTATCGTCCGGTAGCATGATGACGATGTCGGGTCGGATCGTGCGGCCGTCTTCGGCATGCTTGAGGCCGAGTTCGGAGCCTTGCACGATGTAATCTTTGCCTTTGCGCAGCCCGGATTCCTCGAGGATTTTCTCGAGCATGATTTCACCCCAGTTACCCTGGGCCTTGATGTCACCTTTCAACGCTTTGCTCAACCCTTCAGCCTGAAGCGTCATCTTTTCGTTCACGGTAACGATGCGCTCAATCTCCTTGCGCAGAGAAAATTGTTCCTTCGCCTGATGGCCGAACGAGTCATCGATCTTTTTCTGGAATTCCTGGAGGCGTTCTTTCAGTGGGCTCAGCAATTGATTGATGCCATCCTGGGAGTCCTGCCGGAAACGTTTGGTTTTTTCCTCGAAGATCTTGTTAGCGAGGTTTTCGAAACGATCGGCCCAGAAACCATCAGCCCGTAGATGCGCGCGGGCCATAAACCAAGCCAGGGCGCCACCGAGGGCAAGCCCGATCAAAAAAGGCAACAAAACCATCAAAAAGCTTTGCATTTTTTCTGCACCGCCGCCGTTTTGGGCCTTATATGAAGATTGATTCAAGAACCCGGGGATGCTACACGGCTTTTTCCGATTTCGCCAGTCGAACGGCTTTCGGGTGCGTAGCTCAGCGGGAGAGCACTACCTTGACATGGTAGGGGTCACAGGTTCAATCCCTGTCGCACCCACCATTCTTTTCAATGACTTAGGTTTTTGGGGGGATGAGAAATTATTACAGCTGTAATAATTGGTCCTTAACAAGGAAAGATTCTAGTCAGCTACTCAGCCGGCGTTGGCCAGAGGCTGAACGCCATCAGGTTGCTTTTGGAGTTCTGATGCTTCTTGAGAGATAGTGTTTAGCACCAAATTTTGGACTGTATTTCTTAACCGATCAATAAGATGATTATATGTCAACAATTCTATACCGTTGAGAGAGTTACGCACTCGTTCGAAGTTTTCTCGCCAGACCAGATCATTTTTACTTGTCCCAATCACTATTACGCACTTTGATACTGGTTTGCGTACCTTAATGCCCATCTTTTCTAATTCCTCGGAGTGGGCCTCCTTATACATTTTTCTATAACCTAGGACTTCAGGAATTGCGCGGCTGAGTGCTGCTGATAAGTGATATTCAGTCGAGATTCCGCCAGCTGAGGTTGCATGTTGCTCGACTTTAAAAACCTCATCTTTTGGTGACTTTAGCTCAAAAATTACGTGATGCTCAAAATCTTGTTCTGCGAGAACATCAAAACGCTTTGAAGCAATCTGCCCTTCTCTTATTGGGTCCACATATTCTAAACCAAAAATAAGGCACCTTTGCTTGCGATAGCGGCCATTCTCCTCATCAAGCCAGTTTTGAATAAATTTCTCATTTTTATCAAGATTGGATTCAAGGAATCTTATATGTGATTCCAGAATACCGATTTGTATGCTCGGCAGCTGGGCATAAAATGCATTCTGTAATTTTTCGCTCTTTAAGAACTTTGCCAAAGCAGAAATCAGCTTATCCGGGTCTGTCTCGAATACTGCTGATGTTGAACTTGTCGGCTTATTTGCTAACGTCTGAAAAGTTTCGTACATTCTTGCTTGAGCGTCGGCGGGCAGGTTTTTAATAACCTCAATTAAATCGTCCTCCGAGGCATTATTTCTTATGTATGCAGATTTCTCGGTATCGGAAACGCTCACGTCTCTTAGGCTGAGATTTTGTCCAATGAAAGCTCGGAACCGGCCACCTGTTTTTACGCCGATGGTTGAACAGAAATTCTGATAGGCTTTCATATTTACGATTAAACAATCCCCCTCTCTGATAAAGGATGCGACCGCATCATTCAGGGTGAAATAGATTTTGACGCCTACATTGGCTCTCAGAAAACCGATAATATTTCTGTAGTAACGAAATGCCTTTGTTTTCTGCTTATGTCCGAAATGTGAATGAAAAGCGCAGCTCTTGTCAAAGTAGAGCTCTGTTTCTTCGTATTTTTCAGCACGAAAATTTTCAGGATCAAAGTTCATTGGACAAGAACCGGGGAGTGGGTCACTTTGAAGGTTGGCGGGCTATGATTTTGTTTTCTGAGGCTCCGACTGTGGTGGTTGAGGCTGAGATTGAGCCTGCGTCTGTGCTTGGGCTTGTGCCTGAGCGTCTAATTCCAGTTTCTTCCTTTTTGCTTCATCAACGGATTTTATTCTCTGGATAACACCATGCAAATGAGAGACATCTTGAGCAACGGAGAGTCCAGGCAAAGCAGAACCTGTCAGCCTATTTGCGTGGTATGCGGTAATGACACCAACAAACTCAATTCCTTCCGTGGCGCTGGAATACATGACAGGTCCACCGCTAACCCCATTAATCGCAACTCCGTCGATCAGATACCCGTCTTGCTTTGCGCTGATATTGCCGGAGAAGAAACAGAGAGTGTAAGCCGCTATGCCGGGGTATCCAAGCCATCCGACTTCAGTGCCGACACTAATCGGCACATCCATGGGGCGGAGTGGTATCAAGCCCTCTGGAAAAGTAAGATCACTGCAAGGACAGAATATGACGGCAGAATCCGTTTTGTAATCGGTAAAGATGAACCTTTGTGACTCTTGAAGAAAAACCTGTTTATCGAAGCTGCTATTGTGAATTTTGAGTGGTTGTTGCCACTCATCCGCCTCTTTCACAACGTGAAAGGCGGTAGCGATGAGACAATATGTTTTTTCCGCATTATATCCGCATAGGAATCCAGTCCCGCTGCCGGTTGGGGTTTCGATTTTGACGATGTAAGGGGCGACCTTCTCAACAATCTGTTCCCAATTCATGCTACACCCATGCTGCCAGTGTGTTCTGATTAGCTTCCCATTTTTCTAGGATTTTTACCATATCCTCCATATCCCAAAGTTTATCAGTTACTTTTGCGGCCATTGTTGGAGTGACATGCAAGGTTTGATGAATGCGAACAAAATTGTAATATATTTATGACAGGATTCACAAGTGGCTCAAGATAGGTTAAGATTCAAACTGACCCAGCACAATAATTCCAGCATCATCCATTAGTTGGAAGCTTTAAGGATAATTTCGGTATGCCAAGTGCCCTGACGGCCCGTCGCAGATAATCCGGTGCATGCTTGCCGTATACTTTCTCTACCGTCTTTTCACTGTCGCCAAGCAAACGGGCAACCTCGGCTAAAGGTACACCATCCATGACAAGCCACGTTGCAGCAGTATGGCGCAGGACATGGGGGCTTCCCTTGATGCCGTTATTTTTGCAAAGCTGCGTGAAGGTTTTTTTGACCGATTTTACAGGCTTGCCATTATATTCGATAACGTAATCAGTCTGGGCCAATTCCCGAGCTTCAAGGAGTGCCAAATAGATATCGTCGTTCATTGGCACCACCGCGCGGCGCTTGTTACCATAGCCTCGACCAAAGTCGATTATTCGACACTCAAAATCGAGTTGCTGCCATTTCAAATCTAGAAGGGCTCCCGACCGTGCGGCGGTTGCCAGCGCCAGTTTGATAAACAGACGGATATGAGGCGATCTGGCTTTTTCGACCAAGAGGCCGACTTGCTCCCGCGTGAACCATATATCGCGTGGTGGTGATTGCTTAACCGGCATGATGAATTGAGGCTGTTTTTCAATCCATCGGTTTCCCTCGGCGTAATGAATGGCTGCTTTGAGGATGCCGAGGCTTCGCAAGACCGTACCGGCGGAAGCATTGCGTTGCTTTGCATAATCAATCAGCAAGGAATTGCTAATATGGCTTGGCAGTAAATCGCCAAAGAACGGCTTTAGGGTTTTCAGATTGTGGTCAATAGTTGCAAGCGACCGCGTATTTATGCCATGCTCGTTCCGGTAACGGTCGAGCAAATAGCCAATCGTCGGCTCGGAACGGGGAGCAGGGTTTTTTAATCCCGCAATGAATTGGGCGCGGTATTGTTCTGCGGCGCTCCAATCTGTTGTCCCCGTTGAAACGCGTTTTGTCTGTGCACCTGTTTTGCTGGTAGTGTCTCGTTCTGTCCAGACGATGTAGATTGTTCCATTCGGATGTTGCCATAGTCTGTATTTATCTTTGTTTTTTGACATGCTGCTGCCTCATATTCTTTGACAAAATGAATTGGGACACGAATGGAGTTGCCTATACGCATATGGCCTAAGGCATTGCTATAAATCAGATTGTAGATATGACTTGGGGAGACTTCCCAATATGCAGCGAGCGATTTCACAGTAAAATGCCGTGCCGGAAATGACCCGGGTTTATCATTCATGGCTTTTCCTTTTTATTTTTTGGAGTAGCTTTTTGAAAAGAAAACGCCCCTTTCCATGGAAGGGGGCGTTAGAAAACGAAGTTAAAAATTATTAGTTGTTATCGACTGGAAGCACGACGTAGTGGGATAACCTTATTTGATCGTGAATGATTAGAATAAGTAGCCCAAGATGGAAAATAATCGTCTGTGGCCTGATTCCCCCACGAGCTCCAATTAGCTCGGTTTCCTCGAGCAAATAATTCTAGATATGGTCCAGGACTACAAGCCTCAATGACGTCATACGCTTCGTCCGGCTTGCGGGAATGCTCACGTTTCTGGGTAGCTATAAAGTTTACTTGCCGTCGGCCAGGAGCAAGGGTTCGGGCATTCTTGCCTCGAACACCAAACAAGATAATCTCTGTTACATTTCGGAAATAAAATCCAACTCCTCGTCCGTCTGGACCACCGTCTTTACGAATCTTATGCCAAATTATATTGGTTTTGTATTGAAAGCCCCAAGCTTCCATAACTCTTAGTCCTTCAAGCAGTAATGCATTAGGCACCCACAAATAGAGATGGGCGGTATCGTGCGCTAGTGCCCTTACTGGTAATCCTAAAATTTCATCGAGGGCCATGGTGTTGTAACGGGATAATCTTTTATGTTCGGGAGCCATTTTGCCAGTACGATTTTGGAATTGCCAAGGCGGATCCGCTAAAATGGTACGAAACTTTTTCCCATCGAAGCTTTCAAGTAAGTCAACAATTGGACTGTGAGGGTTTTTTTTCATAAGCATCCCAAAGATAAGGTTAGTCTTCCACGTACAACTTTCGTGTAATGCCAAAAACCAAGAGGGGACAGCCCCCACCACTTCCGCCAAGAATACGGGGTAATAGTTTTCTCATATGCGTAGTCGATGATCCATAGCTTGAGCCACGACCGACAGACTCAAAAATTAACTGCAAGTCATCACAGCGAGTTATGATGATGCCAACACTTACCGTTCGCAAATCAAATAATAACCTAAAATTATTTAAATCGCGATCATAAAATGGATCTTTATTATTCCATTCAATTTCTAGGGCAATTCGATTTTTGAAACAATCGACCTGGTGGGTAGGGGACGCCAAGGGCTTTTTGTCGATAAGGATTTCGGTGTCGAATTTCTTTTCAATCCATCCCCGATTATACAACTCCGAGTCAATTGCTTCGGAAACTTTCGACTTTCGACCACCGCCTATTGATATCCAGCTTTTCTTAAATCTGAATGCAGTCAGAACTTCACAAATGTCTTTCCACTCATTTGGAAAATCTTGAGCTAAAATCGCACATGCATGTTTCCATTCATGGATTTCATAATTATCCTGGATAAATTGTGGAAGAAGATCTGTGCTCATTTGGTTCTAGTTATCTCTGATTCTTTAATACATGCCAATTAATTTGCTATCGAGCACGCAAACAGCATGCTTGCTGGGGTTTTCCACGGGCCTTTGGTGCCCTCTCCTAAGGTAATTCCCAACATAAATAGCGTTTTGTCTCAAAAGTTAAAACGAGAACTTATTTTTGACTTCAGAGAATTTGACATAATCGAAAATTACACATCTATCTAGCCATGACTGTACATTATCCCTATGCCACGCGCCGATCATTGGCAGCGACGTGTTTCTTGCCCTGTTTTTCTGGTATAAGAACATCTTCCTTTATGATCGCTTCTAAGGCATCCAAAGCTGGCCGTGCATCAAATGGTGTAATGTTAGATTGCGTGGCATAAGAATTAACATTCTTTCTATGTGCGCTTTGGGCCAGCGCAAGTTCTTGAGAGGTATAAAGATGCGGTTCCCATTTTGCTCCGCAGGGCACAAGTGGCTTTCCACTGAGAATGGCATCAAGCGTCTTGTTTAAGAGCGCAAGCGAATTAAGGGCGGCCCTGTGCTTAAGACTTTCTACGGTTTCTCCCGGCCAGATCGGGAAACTTTCAGTTTTAATGATCTCGCCATGATCGATGCGTTCGTTCATATGGTGGCAGGTCACACCGAAAGCATCGTCGCCATTATGGAGAGCCCACCAATAGCCGCCGATACCCCGGTATTTTGGGGGGCTCGGGTGAAAATTGATGGCACCTTTCTTGGCACGTTCAAGTATATCGCGCGAAAGAATGAGGTCGGATTTAAATGAGATAATCCAATCACCTTGCCAGCCACTGAGATCGGGTTTTGGCATACCGGGAGACCAGAACACGGGAAAAACTGAGCGAAAGGCATTTGAAACCGTTTCATAGCCGAGCTGGCCCCATGCCGAGCGTTCGGTAACATAGAGAACTTCGCTAGGAACTGCGTCATTACTTACAATCCTATGCGAAGGCGCGAGATTAAGAAAGGGATTCATTCTGCCTACTCCACATTCTATTTAACGAAAAGAAGTCAAACACATTAAAAATTCCGCCGCTAGGTCCTTTTCTTCCTTTTGTGCTTTTGTAAAAAAAGCACTTCCAACCAGATAACAATTATCTGTGAAAAAAGCCTTTCCTTCTTCCTTCATTTCGTGAATCCGTTTTTGTACGATATCCTGTCGGCTGTAATTGCCAAATGGCATCTGCGTAATCAGAAAATCCGGTACTTTGTAGCCAAGATTATAAGCGTGTTCGATCACCAATGCAGGATTTGAGTAGCTCGATACTTCAAGAAACACATTCTCATAACCGCGCGACAACAGTTTACGAGTTACGTCGTTGCCTTCGGGGCCTCCACAAAGATCAGGGAGAATAAGAAGATCCCTGTTATTACATGGAAGATAAGGCGGATTTGCAATTAAATAGTCTGCCTCAGGAATGCGCTGACTTTCAAAGAAGGAAATGTTATGGACGATATATTGGTTAGCGAGTCCATATTCTTCGGTAAGTTGCCCAGCTAACTCTGCCGCTTCTGGGTTGATTTCGTAGCCATGAATGGTGCCAGAAAATTTTGAGTTTAATATAGCTGATATGACCGGCTCTCCCGTACCCGATCCAAACTCAATCAACGTTTGATCAGATGCCGCATCCCGAAAACGACTGAAAACCATCTGCTCCAATGAACCGGCATAGCGCATGGACTCTTCCGGACAGACAAATTCTCTCCGAAAATCCTGTTCAGCTTTTCTCTTGGGCTCTATATTATCTTCAAACACTTTTTGTGCTGACATCATTTCTTTCTCGATTTTTGTGGTGGCTTTGCCTCCGCAACTGTTTGCGGCACATCTGGTTCCCGCGACATTTTCCAGAAAGCGTTAAATTGCTTGCGATAGGCATCCGTAATTGCCGGAAATTTGTGCAAGATTATTGTTGGAGCAGGAACGGTCTGGAAATTCATAATCGCCAAACATTCACCATAGATATAAAACGGCACTGGCGAGAACATTTCTTTAGAGATCCAGCGATACTGATTGTAGTTCGAGGCAATAAAATTTGTGTCGCCCTCACAGAGAATCGCCAGAACCTTAATATCTTTTCTTTCCTTCACTAGTTCGGTCATACGTTTTCTATGGGCTTCTGAAAACTCAACTCCCATTGCCCAGAACAAGTCCTCTTCGATGCCAAACTGTACGATTGTACCACCATGCTTTTTTGCGTACTCGTACACGCTATCAAAAAAGCGTTGCAATCCTTCTTGTCCAACTAGAATTTCGACGCCCTGCGGTTTCAACCGAACGCCGGAGTTTTCGGTAAACTCCACGCCGTTTTCGTCGAATACACGAACGATATCTGCTATAGTTCCTTCGCGCGGTTGCACAGCATCGGATTCAATCTTATTGATGGTATCGCGCGTTAGGCCCGCTTTCTCGGCCAATACAGCCCCTGACCACCGAAGCAATCCTCGTGCAGCACTAATTTGTCGTCCGATAGACATGTAATCCTCGCTGTGGACTTCTCGGATTTTTTACACCCCAAACCCGACCATAACCATGTTTATTTTATACACAGTTAAACCAATAATCGGTAACAACCTACATATATCAGGTAAATATAGTGTTTACAATATGCAAATTAAGCTAATTGTATAATTATATTCTTAAAAATGCATGTTTTTGCATTGCTTTCATCGGAACTTTCAGGTATCTTTCCAAAAATTGGTAATACGAAAGCCATTTTAAAAGGAAAATTATTGCGATGCTGACATTTCAACGCCTTGAAAACAAATACGGCTGTGCTGCGGCTTATCATGTTCTGACGGAAATCGAGCGGGCAGCCCGTATTCGTCCCTCTGAAATGATTGGCATTGATCCGGAAGCTCGCCTCATACGCGCCCTTCGTGCTCAAGACTCTCTTATGCTCACCCAGCAGGCAGCATAATGGAACATCCAATGGATCGCATTACCTATCAAGATCTCGTTGTGCGTTATGGCGACCCCTTGGCACTTGATCTGTTGCTTACGATTGAGAAGCTAGCACGCGTTAAAGATCACCCTCACCAATTTGATGAGGATGTCCGATTACAAAAAGCGCTGGACGCTTTGAACAAAGTCAATTTTGCAAATGAAACCGATAGCCAAATTGTGGCTTAAAATGAATCCGATACGCGCCGGACAGATTAAAGCAGCCAGAGCCTTGCTCGACTGGTCGCAAAATGACCTGGCGGATGCCGCGGGTCTTTCCATCAATACAATTCGTAATCTGGAATTGGGATATATTTCTCCGCGTGGTTCGACAACAAATGTCGTGCGTCAGGCCCTGGAAGACGCCGGATTAGAATTTATCGACAACGAAGGCATTAAGCGCCGTATGGAGGAAGTAAAAATCTATCAGGGCGCTGATAGTTGCCATATGTTCTTCAATGATATACTGCAAACCATAAGAGAAAAGCCTGGCGATATAGTATGTGTCGCCAAGTCGCAGGAAATAGTCGCCCAATCCTATGGGGTAAAAAATTTCAATCATCTTGATCGGCTCGAACGTCTTAGTGAAATCGCCAATGTAAAATGTCTTCTATCCGATGCAGCGCCGTCACGCTTGTTCAATGATGCTTTTCAATTTCGGACCATTTCACGTTATCATGCGGGACCTGTTTCTTATTACGTCTATGGCGATAAATACGCTGTGGTGTTGACGGAAAAAAACGATGCTTTCCGTTTTGTCGTTTTTAAATCCATGAGCCTGGCCCAAGCATATCACGCTAATTTCATGTCTCTCTGGGATAATGCCCCGCCCTTGCTGATTCAGGTCAGTGGTAACAAACGCCGCGTAAAGCGTTAATTTCGTGCAGTTGAGGGTAGCTATTGCCTATCAGCGATCCTGCAAAATGTCGTATGTCATGATTGACGAGAGATTTGTAGCCTGATTAACCATAATTTCTGTTTTTTTCGCTTTCACGAACTTATGGTTCTGTGATAACCAATCATTGCTTTGTTAACTTAAGCCACACGAAATAAATATTGTCACAGATGAACAGGACGAACTGGGATTTATGCACATCCGCCGTTCTTAAAAAAATATATGGAGATATTATATGCAAAGACCAGAAGGAATGACACTTTTTACGGAATGTACCCTCTCTGATGTAGTTACTGCTCTTGGCGTCAAGACGGCCGGAGCCGCAGTACTCGGGGGCATGACACTCGATGGTAGTGCAAAGCTTGGCGTTCCCGCAATTCCGGCTGATGAATTATTGATCTTTGGCCCTCCGTATCATCCAAATATAATGGATGCCATTTCGATGAGCATTGAATCCGGAATTGGAATCCGCTCTACTTGCGATAGCGACGGTAGAGTATATATAGTCCGCGGCGGCACCAGCGAAAATCCCCAACAACTTACTGACGATCATATTGCTCATCTATTTGGCAGCTTAATCCAAACAGGTGCGCTATCCGAAGCAGAGGCCGTAACTACAACGATCCAATGGAAGATGAATCTTGATCAGCGCATCGCTATAGAACAAAGAATACTTGGAACAAGCCTGTCCAAAAGAATGCTAAGTCTTCCGCCAAATGTGCTGAGGGATGTACTAAAGTTGTTAGGTGAACGTCCTGCTCCGCGCTAGTCTCTTCAGATGCAGGAGCTCCGAAACCAACTTAAGGGTGGTCAAAGGACTCACAAATTTATTGAATGACGGTGACCGGCACTCTGTTAACGAGCTGAGCGCAGTATTGATAGTGTAATATCAATCTAAAAATCTTCACGATTGCGCCAGTGTTCTGGATTTCCATACGCGTTCAAAATATCGCGCAAAGTCTGCTTTACGATAGATTTGCATTGTTCCAGCCCGAACACTGCCACCAATCCATAAATACCGCTTTCGATGTGAGCCATGTCGAGTGCATACAGGCTGCGAATATTTTCAAATGGGTCGTCCGATTTGTTTGATTCTGAAAATTCCAAAATCTTTTTACTCCATTCTTTGATTTTTCGTCTGTCTTCCTTAAATCTCAATCTCATATATGTCTCCCTTGGTCATCAATAAACTAGGGCAAGCCGCGACTACCAGCAGCCTGACGTGCCGTTGCCTTTGTGGGTCACGCACAAATTTGAAACACCAAATACAACGGCGAAAAACACCAAATCTTTTGCATTTGGCTAAAACCACCAACGTTCTTGGTGAATAACGACAAATTCAGCCGTTGTTTCTGCCTGTTAAATCCAAGCATCTGACCTCATGAATGCACAATCAGTGAGGTTGCGATGATCCCTCTCCATGTTGTCGATATTGTCACTACGGATGAAGGCAAGAAATTTGCTCCTGCGGGACGCATGGCAGCGGTGATTATCGAAATTACCAGAGAGAAGGGGGGCTGTTTGCCGCAAGACCTCGACGCAAGAGGATTTACACCCGGTGAAGTGGCGAAGCATTGGCATATGGCCCAAGCCTTCGCTGCCGTTGAGATTAATCTTATGAGCAAGGGTCCATCAAAACCGAAATCGTTATTCAGGAGAAGGTAATGCCAAAACCGATGAAGACAAAAAAATCAGAGGCGGATGTTGCAGCCCAAAAATCCTTGGGCAAGGAAGCGGGTTATCTGTTTTTGCCCTGGTCATGTAGCCATTATCCCGGTCGTTCCGAAATTGAAGCCTATATACCGGGTCGAGATTGGGAAGCTATTGCTGAAGTCCTGGCAAATCCCGGTGTTGATGCCGAACTCATAGCCAAATTCATTGTTCAGGCCGTCAATAGCTATGAAATGAACCGTGGTCTCATAAGCCAGATGATATCGGCTCTCGAACTCTGTCTTGCCTGCGAGGGAAAGCTTACATGGGAAGCTGAACAAGAGGCACAGGCCGTTCTGACACGAAGCAAAAAGATGATCTGAGAACTGTAATCGGCCATCGCTGCTTCTTGGTATCAAAGACCGCAAGATTTAATGTTTTGGCTCTGGTGGTGCATCTGCACCAGACTTCATTTGGAGTTCGACGATCCGATTCCTCACCGCTTTAGCAACATCCGGTGGGATATTTGGTCCACCTAATAACTCTTTGTCGGCTGCAACGAACCTCTCATAGATGGTGTCTTTGGCAAGACGGGCAAGTGTTGCCTCAAGATTTTGGTCTTGACGGATATCGATAGCCACCCCGCGAGCCGTTAGGCGACCATTCTCCCAATTAGCATAATTACATTGGATCTCTCTGGCCTGTAGATAGGCCACAGCATCCAATGTAGTTTTCTCCATTTGGTAATAGGGACATGTCAAAAGGTTGACCTCCCAGACAAGAAAATTGGCAGCTGCAGGGTCGCGATGCGGCACAATGGCGGTTTCGCAGCCAACTTGGCCTTCCAGTCCCGCTGGGTAACAATGGAAAATGCCATAATCGTGCATCTGCTCCAATACGACCGCCCTGGAATCGGTATAAGCAATACCGGAATTGCCGACCACGATGCTTAACAGGTCACGTAATCGTTCCGTCTGACTATCGATGCTCATCCTTCTCTCTCCGATTTAAACGCCTAACAAATATAAGGGAAAAGGCGTATCCATGGATGTCCCTGAACAGTACGTGGGGGCCAACGACGAGCCGGGCGACGATGCGCAGGGGGCTGCTCATCAGGCCAAGAAAAAAACCGCGACGTCGGCCCATCCTGTAATCCAGCCTGGTATTTTCTGGCATCAAGAGCGGGAGAGGATGTAAAACCTTTGAATTTTATCTGCTGATTAGAAAACCCCGATATTAAAACGTCTGGAGTTGCAGCCTCGACAAATTTCTGAGCGGTCTCGCAGGTGCTGGGAGCAATTGAGCCATCTCTAGCCAGCCCTTGCAAAATTCGTATCACCGCAAGCTGAGCGCCACCTCCGCTCATACTCAAAGTTCGCCCCGGTCCACCGACATAAGTTTCACCCAACAATTCGAGGTGATGATGATCGACTTGAGAATGATACCCAATTCCGCTAGACAATGTTCCATACTTTCCCAGAACTCCGTCAAGACCTTCTGACTGAAAACCTGCCGAAGGCAATAGAATTACATCGAAGCCATACATTCCAGACTGTGTATGCAAGCGGGCTATTATCCAGATACCCGCAACTGATGAACCAGCAAAATGATTCCGAAACGTTGCGCGAAGCCTGCAAATGTCTGATTGGCCAACCCTAAAATCGTAGTCCCCATTCGTAACAACAAAATCACCACCAGCAACAACCGGTTCAGAAATTGTCATTTGTTGACTCCATCCGTCACAATATTCATTTCATGCCCCTAAGGTAATGATTAGTTACCACAAGATCATAAGACCGTGAAAATGAAAAGCAGGAATTATGGTTAATATATGCAGAGTTTTTGGCTTAACGTACATTACCTAATAACTGCCGTTTTGGTTTGATTGTCCCAGCGTTTTTGTTATCTCTCCGTGGAAGCCATATTTTGAAAAGCGTCATAAATGAACAGTACTGTTGCTTGGGTTAATGCCAGTGTTGGAGCTGGATTTAGTACCGCTCCCCGCTGTTCTGTTTCTCAATCTTCTCCCTTCCCGAACGTCACGCGTATCTACGCCTCATCAACCTGATATCGTTATTTTTTCTTTTTTGAATTTTCACCGTTATCCAGATAGAAACCCCGCAGGGGGAGGAAACCCTGCGGGGCCTTCGTAAAACTTACGGCGTCATTCCTGTGCTGGCTCCCACATAACGGCGGCTTTGCATTTGTGCCGGATTTGCTTCAACCGATGCTTTAGGCTGGTCCGGTCGGTTCCAGACAAGATTGAAGCCATTGGGCTCATTCTTGTCGGGAAAGAGTGCAGCGTTCATCGGCTCAGCGAGAATGGGCGTATCAAAATTGACCGAGAAATATTTCATGCCGTCCTTTTCTTTCGGAAAGGCCGCGCCGATCTCGTAGCTTTCCCCGAAGGGATTGGCCATCAGCTTAAAATAGGGTTTTCCATCGAGGCTGGTGGCCGCTTCGGAAATTATCTTGGTCAAACCCAAACCCAAGGCACCGATGTTACCATGTAAAATTCCGGCTTCGTCTTGAATGAACCGGCCAAGTTTTATTGCTCTTGTCGTCATATGCTGCTCCTTATTTAAGTAAAAAAACCACATCACATCATGTGAACGCGGTATTACCGGCGTCTGGCCTGTAATTTCTGTTTCAGATTGAAGAGAGGAGCTTATAAAAACTTTCGGATGAAGCGCCTGAGGCATCTTTTAAAGGAAGGCCGATGGTTTAGAATTCAAAATCGGGTGGCAGATAAATGCCGAAGCTCGCCAGGATATCGAGGCGGCCATTTGCCCAGGCCCATGCCTGAAGTTCAGCCGAATCCCATTCAGGTCTGCGAAAAGGTATGTATTCGGGGTCCGGTCTATTCTCGTCGCGTTTCTTGCGGCGTGTTATGTAATAACCCGCAGGCCGAAAGAGTGGTCTCGGAGACAGGTCATGTTTCCATGATTTCCCCGGCCTCATGACCGGCGGTATAAATTTGCTCAATGCTACAGAGTGTGCGGAATATTTTGATATTCCGCGCGTTCGAAGTGGAACAGATTTTACAAATCTCGTGTGCTTATGCCCAAGTTGCCTGAGGCCCAGCTCCTTTTCCATTTCCCTGGCGGCTTCTTTCGATAACTTCCAGTGAAGTCCTGGCCAGACAGCTTTGCCGGTGGACAGATCGATGCGATTCCACATGACATGGAAATGCTGCCGCCCGTCTTTGATATGCTCGACGATGACCCGCTGATGCTCGCCGGGTTTGTAACCATATTTTTGTTCGCACCGTTCGACGATCTTGAGTATCTGGGTATCATTTAGCCGTTCATCCTTAAAAGGATTGATGCTGATATGGTGTAAAGGCTTCTTTGCCTTTGATCGGCTCGACACGGCCCACATATTTTGAAACGCCTCATCGAGATTTGTGGCTTCTATATCGCTGATCTCGACCGTGCGGATTTCTTCATTTTCACCCTGGGACTTCAAATAATCAGCAGCAGATCGGAAGCCACCCCGAATATGGCTTTTGATAATCAAGGCTGTGGCATACCCCGCGCCAAAGCTTCTTTAATAGCCAGAAGAGCTCTTATGAGTGGAACCCGAATGGCATCGAGCATACCCGTAGCTTCGACAGAGCCGCCGCCATTATTCATATGCTTGGCAATTTGATTAAAGTTTCGGCCCTGGGCCGTTAACTCACGATTAAGGCTCAAGAACAGTTTTCGTAAATGAGGGTCATAATCTGGGCCCAGAATTTGATATCTCATAAAGGCATGGACAGACATTTCTGCCTGTCGCGCTTTCTTTTGAACCACTTCTTTTTCGCTTTCATTGAGCCGGACATTGATGGGGCTAGCCTGCTTCCTTCTGGGCTTTAGCCCGCCAGACTTTGGTCGTGCCGCTTGTGGCACTACTAAAGTCTCAACTTGCGTGACGTTATTGACGGAACTTTTAAAAGTAGTGCCACTCGAATGAGTAGTCATGTCTGCCGGTGCAGACATGGCGCTCGCACTTATTTGATCTGAAGGCTGCGAAAGATCCGAAGGCAATTCAGTCTGTGTAGGCAAAAAATTATTTAATGCAGAATATTTCGAAAAGGGTTTTTTAGTCATGACAATTCCCTCAAAATATGAATAAGAACAATGCAATGAAATGCGACGGAAAAATGAAAACAGGCACCTTTCTGTTAACCTTCAAGGCTAAATTGTCTTTTTAAATCAACGAACGTTAGTTAGCATAAAAACTCTGGGAACCAGGTCATGGGAGTGTTAGGAGTTGTGACATGGGTTGGGATTATCTACCCCGGTTATCTTTCAAGATATTTGGAGAATTAAAGTGTCCGATATGACAATCGCAACCAGAGCCGTTGCATTTGAAATGGCCCAACTTTTTCAGGGCGCTGGCGGATCTGCAAGTCTGGAACTGACACCTATTCATTCGGCGAGAGGCGATCCTCGTGCGGCTTGGGCTACTGGCACACTTGTTTTACGTGACCAACCAGATATGCAATCTGCTATGAGAGTAGTTGAAAGGGTAAGTCCTCTTTTACGTAGAAGAATGGGAATTGAAAACGATCGAGCAGAAACCCCATCGCGCTTTCTCGCTTTTTCTATTAAGCCCATAGATGGTGGTCGAAAACCATCATTTAAAGTATCTATAAATGGTGACCCGGTTCATGTTTGCAGAGCTGTGGAGTCCTTTTGGAAACCGACATCAGGAAACCCGGATTACGATGGTGTATCATCCACACTCGCGACTATGGGAATTCCCCGCGTTCCAACAAGTGACAAATTGAGACGAGATTTAGGCGGCCAAAGCTGTGGATTTTAAAAGGCATTCTGTTCATTTCGAATGGAAATTTTTTAGTAGGCGGAGAGTTTCATGGAAAACCCTAGATTCGCAGCCAATCTGATTGTTATGCCCTATCAATCAGTGACGCTTTCGCCAGAGTTCGAAACTGTTGCAAGCAAGCTTGCAAGACTGAAGCCCCTTCCGACATTGGCTTGGTACGGTGTCGCCAGGATGCAGGAAGACGCTGCAGTTCAAGATATTATGAACCGTATGCTGGAGAGGGTTTACGCTTTAGCAAAGCAAGAACTCAAAATTAGAGCCGAAATGAATCCTGCCCTGGGGCTTGGCCAGAATGTACCTCCTTTTGTGAACGCACTGCGTGCGTTAATTCGTACTGGCACCAAAAGCATTCTTCTTGCGGCGCCCAACCGGACCATCGAAAGATTATGGGATTACATCACAAATGCACCTCTCATGACGACCGGCCATGTTATTGTGTTGCCTGTCGATGCCGGGGAGCATGATGGTGCAGTCCCGTTCCTGCGTAGGGATATGCGCCCCGGCGCTGTTAATCCCCGACTAGCGCGATAGTCGCCAAACGTGACCGGTCCCGACTGAGGGTCGACAGTACTATGTCGGTACTTCGGGCCAATGACATTGCTTAACATTCCGCAGTTCTACGCTCAGCCTAAAGTCTCATACTCCGTGCAGAATGACACTTAAAATTCGAACCGAGACATTCCCGAACATAGTCGTGCATTGACTACTGAAGCGGGAAGTGTTTTCTGTTTTTCAATCTATGCTTCATTATGGCTTCAAGCCGTTTTCCCCATCGCTCAAATCGAAGATTGTTGGTGAGTAGGGCGGCAGAATTTCCTTCCCGGCTAAACCGGGCATAGTCCAGATTGATATTCACAAGGTCGTGATGAAGTTCGGTAAGAACCTGTACATTCATGCGCGGAAAAGAAATGATCTGTGCCATAGAACCTCCTTAATAGGGCCGGATTTTTAAACGTTTGTTGGAATTAACGGGATGAACGGACATGACATAGCGCGGTGCGTCGCTATCCCAGGCAACGAATGTGTGACGTTCATAGCCACGCCTGGCGATGAGCAGCGGCGGACAGACCGTTAATTCCAATCCGCGTGGTGTCGTTGTAGCGTCTATGAAAACAACAATCGGTTCACGCTGCGCGAAACCTGCAACGATATTTGCCATAAGACGCCGTCGCTGAAAGCGCACGGGCAATCCCGTTGCATCCCCAAGCGAATTAAGTGGATAGAGACCAATGTAGGGAAGTCCGGCATTATCCGTAAACGCCGTAAGGCCTATACCGCCTTCATTAATTTGCCATTTGATGTGAATTTCATCGGCATCCAAGGGGAGCTGAAAACTCATCTCCTGGTTCCAAAAGTTTATTCTTTTTGGGCAGGCAGGGGCACACAATGCCAGCGGCTCATTTCATCGGCATTGGCTTTGTCCTGAGCTTGTTGCTTCTCAAGCGCTGTCTGAGGTGCATGGGTATCAGGATTGGCTGCATCGTCTGTGGGCTTCGGCGGCGGATCGATGCTGAAAGAATAGTCCGGCGGGCAGGACATCACGGTGGAATTGGACGCCAGGGTGCTTTTTGCCCCCGTGACAATCGTAAGAGCAAGCATGGTGATCGAAACAGTTTTTCTCATGGCAAGGTTTTCTATTGTGATGGTTGCTTAATTGGCCTGGCACTCGAACCAGGTGGCGTTGTTTGAACAGCCGCAGTCGTAATGAAAAAGGACGATGTGATAACCGCTGTCGCACCAGTAATGATCGCCCGTCCAGTTCGAATCCCAGTGAAGCTTGCCGTTTCCGCTGCCGCCGATGGCTTGCCAATTGGTACCGTCGCAATATTGAAGGGCGCTTCCGTTCCAACGGAGGCTTCCGGCGGTATTGCAGGTGTTGGTGCTGTCGTAGCGGGCAATGCCTGCACCCATGGGCTGCCAAAAGTAGTTGCCGTTGGCGTCCGGAATGCATTCCACCACGCCTTCAGAAGGAATGATGGATTTCACCGTCGGCACCATGGTGGGCTGCGTTGTGCAGGGCAGCCCAATCTGCTGGGCGCGAGCCGAACATGCGAATAGAACGGCGACCCCCAAGAGGGCTGCCGTTTTCAGATCAATATCCATGGAAAATCTCCTTTGGAAACCTTGCGGACAAACAGAGCCTCCCGAATGCGGGCGTGGCATAACAAGCCATGACCGGTGCGCGGGTGCTAACGGAGCGCCGGTGTCAGGTGATGACCGCTTTCAATGTCGGGTGTTTGTCCGCAAGGTGCTGAAACCAAAAAAGGCATCCATGAATGGGACGCCCTTTTCTGGTATTTTTTTGGTTTCTTACACGTATCGCTACGGTACGCCAAAGATACCCCATTCACATGGGTATGTCAAGCAGATATTTCATGAAACGAAACATCATGAAATATCAGACTTTTATCCGATAGGCCAAAGATCGATCAATCTGGCCAAGGCACGGTGAAAGGTCTCAAAGCGATAGGTATCTCCCACCCAATCATCATGGCCACAAACTGAAATAACAACGGTCTTCTGGGATGGAGATAGAACGGCATAGGCCTGACGCAGCCTTCGTTCACTCTCGGCAATGATAAGCATGGCCATTTCGGGATCGCCATGCGCTCCCGCACCGTTATCCTCGACCTTGACCCTCAATACTGCTCGCAGATAGGCCTTCCGAAACTTCATCGCGGCTTCATATTCAGGCGCACTAATTTTGCCGCGAGAAAGATAGTAATCGAGAACACATTCAGCGCAGGCTCTTTGGCGCTTTATATAGGCTTTACCGCTATTATCACGCTCCATGATTTCGCTGATAACACCACCATTCTGCCGCCGCCGTTCCCTGGTGACGGTCTCTCCTTGACGGATGGGGATGTCTTTCTTGTTGGGGCGGCGCTTAGGCATTGGAGGCCTCCACAATAGAGAGGCCGTATCGGCAATTCACTGGCCTTAAATGGCAGACATAGAAGTTAAAAGACAAACAGACGGGGATTGAAAAACAGATACATTGTGCCATTGACAACTCCATCCTATCGCACACCAGCTATGTGCCCGCCTTGCAGACGCATTGACCGGCCGAAACCTGAAAAGCCATGGGCAAAATAAAAACCTTTGCCGCTTTTTTCGGCCAACCTCATTCAGGGCTGGTCGCAATAAAAATATGTTTCGTTAGCACTTGGCGCTCAAATGGCATATTTCATTCGCGGGCGCAACAGAAAAATGATTTTTATTGCTTATAAATGGTAATCATCTAATTTATTGTTATTAAATAATTATTATATAAATTATGGTATAAAATACCCAAATAATTGGTTATTTTAAACAAAAAAGGGTATTTCATTTAATGAAATAATAAGACCAAAAAAGCTATACTTTTTTCCCGGCCTGCGTTAGAAAGAACACCATGAAAACCCCAAAAAATATGCCGAACCGTATTAAGGAGCTTCGTGACGAACGCGGTATTTCCAGTCGTCAGCTTGGCAAGATGATTGGCTTGTCTGCCCCCCAGATGGGGCGTCTGGAAGCGGCTAAAAGCCAGCTCACGGTCAAATGGATTTTGAAGATCGCAGAGGCACTCAAAGTTGACACCAGTGAGATCGTCGATTTGCCGATCAGCAAGAAGTTCAAGGCAACCTGTGACGATACTTTGCTGGGTTCGACTATTGGCTGGTTGCTTGAAGCTAGCGATGAATATAGGCACCCGTTATCTCACAAGGAGCTCTCGAGATTTGCCAGCTTTGTTTATAAGGAGGCTGTCGAAAAGCCGCTGAATTTTCAGGAAACGAGGTATTTGGCTTTTACGATTGTGAGGGTATTGAGAATGGCTTCTGGCACGGAACGTGGAAAATGAATACTCATGATCTAGGATTCCCTTTCATTGCAACAACAGTGATTTTAGCCCTCATTATCAGAGCTAACATGATGTTAATACGATGAATTTTTTTAAATTAACCATGCATGTTTTTTAAATGAAACTAAAACAACCTGATAGAAACATAAGGCGAAATACGCTAAAAACGTTATTCGTTCTTATTTGTCTGACATGATGCTGATTGGCTAAATTTATTTGTATAAAATATTGGACGTCTTATGACACTTGCTACTGTTTTAGAACCTGAAGTACACATAGCCGATCTCCCGGCAGAGCTGCGTAACGGTCAGCAAAAGGCAATCCCGGCTCTGATCGACTATTTTGCCGATCATGATCGCGGCATCCTGTGGATGTGCTGTGGCTCGGGCAAGACCGTAACTTTGGCCATCTTTGCTGAAATGCTCGGAGAGCAGTTAACAGTTATTTTCACCCCCCGCATCAAACTCGTCAAACAATGGCGAGATAATTATTTGCAATGGCTTCCAACGACGCAAGCCAAATTCATGTGCGTTTGTTCTGAAAAGGATGATGCCCCCGGTATCGATCCTCTGACAGAAGCCAGACTCCTGGGGGCTGATCCTGAAGATACTGCTGAAGAATTCGATCAATTACTTGCAGATGCGCAGGAATCAAGAGGGCAGATGCAAGTCAGTGTAGACCCTGAGGAGATAGCCGCATTCTTACGACAGGATGGCCGAAAAGTTATCGTTTCTACTTACGCATCATCACCAGTATATGGAGAGGCTCAACGATTAGCCAAGCTTGTTGCAGGTTT
>Ga0206945_1003_pt1 | contig 125288 bp, 106 predicted proteins | sample Alteio_BWOrgHeat_5_FD_152982 | JGI IMG/M metagenome (GOLD analysis project Ga0206945, IMG submission 152982) | Enriched cells from forest soil in Barre Woods Harvard Forest LTER site, Petersham, Massachusetts, United States -... | ecosystem: Environmental > Terrestrial > Soil > Temperate forest >... | reverse complement strand
GCAACACCATCACCGCGAACAAGACCCAGCCGGTGAGGAAGGCGTAATCCGGCAGGACGCGGGTACTGCCGGGGCGGTGTCAACAGCCGCCCCGGCAGTACCCGCGTCAGGACCAGGCCTACGATGCCGCTGATGCTGACGATCGCGAAGAGCGCGGTGAGCGTGGCGTCAAACCAGCCGCGCGGCGGATGGAAGTTCAGATGGATGGCGAAGAGCACGACGGTGAACAGACCGCCGTAGATGTGGATTTGCAGCCACGTCTCGGATTTGCCGAGCGGCAGGAACGGCAGTTTTTTGCGCGCATTGTAGATGGTCAGCAACACCATCACCGCGAACAAGACCCAGCCGGTGAGGAAGGCGTAATCCGGCAGGACGCGGTGGAACCGGAAATGCAGGGCCAGCGCGAGTGCGCTGAGAACCAGCAGCCAGAACGTGCCCCAGATGATTTGTCGGCGGAAACGGTTCATCGCTCCATCCATTTCGCGAGGGCGGAGAGGTCGTTGAGATTCAGCCGGGCGAGCGCGCCGTGCGGGCAGGCACGTTCGCAGGCCGGGCCGCCCACGTTCTCCACACAGAGGTCGCACTTGGTCGCCTTGATGATGGGCCGCAAATCCTGATCCACCATGGGCGTGCCGGTCTCGTCCTGGATGTCCACCATGCGGATGGCGTCGTAGGGGCAGTTGGTATAACAAGCCTTGCAGCCGATGCAAGTGACGGGGTTGATGACCACCTGGCCCGCGAAGGATTCACGGTGGATCGCACCGGTGGGACAGCCGATCATGCACACCGGGTCGGCACAATGCATACAGGCATTGGCGATCATCAAACGTCCGCTGGAAGGCCCATGACGCAGGAAGCGCGGGTTATTGTCGTGCGTGGAAGCGCAGGCGCGCACACAGTCGTCACAGCGAGTGCAACGGTCCAGGTCAATGGCCATCGTGGCCGTACCGTTGAAGAAGCGGTTCTCCGTGAGAAACTCCAGCACATCCGCCCCGACTTTCTCGCGCAGGCTGGCATCGGGATTTTTCGCGGGGGCGGCAGGCGTTTCCGCCTCCAGCGAAACCGGCGGCGGTAATTCCTTTTGCGGTAGCGAGGGCAGAACGATCTCTTCCATCACGCGCGTCGGCACCACGAGCAAATGCGTGTAACCGATGGCGCGGAGCGTGTATTGAAAATTCACCGGCGCGGCTGGGTTGCGCCAGTTGTGGACAATCTCGCGCAAGCCGAAAGAGTGGCCCGCACCAAGGTAATTCAACGTCCGCTCGCCGCTGCCGAATTTCTGGCTGAGGCGCGCGAACCCGGCGCGTAACAGCACCATGCCGTTCGGATAATCCCCCTCCGACGCCACGACCGGCTCCTTTTCGTGGCGGACATTGCCGCTCTGGGCCAGGCGCTTGTATTCGCCGGACCAGTCGTAATCCCCGTAAGTCGCGAACTCGATCTGCCCGGCGACCTGGGTGAGCTGTTCCTTGGAGAGATGCCGGAAGAGCGGGTGCGCATTCAGATAGGAGGCCAGCGCGCGTTCGCGATAAATCTGGTTGATGTGGTTGCGCAGGGCATCATCCGCCTTCATCAGGTCACGCAACCCCTGCCACCGGATCTCCAGCAATTCGGCGTCACTGTCGGCAAAGATGCTCGACGTGCGCGGCATGCGGCTCAGGGCGGCGATCTCACCAAAGAAATCGCCGGCGTGCATCTCGGCGGTGCGATGCTGGTCGAGCACTCGCGGTACATCCTGCAAAAAGACGCGCACCTCCTCGTTTTCGCTCTGCCGCGCGGCCACGCCGGAATCTTGGCGCAGTTGCGCGCGCGCGAAACTTTCCGGCGGACGCAAGCCCGACCACAGTTGCGCGAGCGTGCGAAACAATCCTTTTTTTTGCGGCTCCCGCCGGCCCAGCAAGGAAAGCGGCAAGTCCGGTTGGATGATCACGCGCGCGGCGCCGGACAGGATCAAGAAGGCCGACGTACCGTAATCGCCCTGGCGCACGATGATCTCGCCCTTGCGATATTTGCGGAGGCGGGTGTCGTGCTTGAGGATTTCCGGGAGCGGCGTGCGGCGCGAAAATTTATCGGGATCCATGGCGCTGAAGGGCGCAATGCCCAGCAGACGCGTCACGGCCTCGCCCGTCATGTCCGGGTCAAAGGCGGCATCCCAGCGCTGGGGGCGTTCAATAGTAGACGGCGTGGGAGGCATATTGGCAGCAGCCTAGGCGTCGATGACCAAATCACTCTTGGGCCGGCAGATGCAGGTGAGGCAGGCACCCTGCTCCGGCTCGGCATCCGGCGGTTTGAGATAGTCCACCGCACCGGATTTGATGGCCACCAGACATGATCCGCAACTACCCGCGCAACAACCGGAATCGATCCGCACGCCCTGCGACTTCGCAAATTCGAGCAGGTTTTCCGTACTTGGTTCCCAGCGGACCGTCTTGTTCGAGCGGGCAAAGGTGACATTGATCTTGGAGAGCATCACGGTCTCGCTGGGCGTGGGCGGCGCGGTTTTTTTCTTCACCGTGGCCGGGCCGAACGCCTCGAAATAAACATCCTTATCGGGCACGCCCCACGCCTCCAGGCCGTCGGTGATGCTCTTCATGAACGCACCGTTGCCGCAGAGGTAGTATTCAAAATTGTTCGACGGCAGCAGCTCCTTCAGCAGTTCGATGCCTACGCGGCCTTCGTGCTGATAATCACGGCCCTTCACATCGCCGGGACCGGGTTTGCTGTAACAAACATGCACATGGATATTGTCGTGCTCGGCGGCAAGCTTATCTAGCTCGGCCTTGTGGATGTGTTCACGGGCATTGCGCACACCAAAGAAAAACCACGTCTCGCGCTTGGAACCGCTCGCGGCGATGGCGTTGGCCATGCAAAGCATCGGGGTGACGCCCACGCCCCCGGCGATAAGCACGACGGGATTGCGCTTGGCCATATCGAGGAAGAAATGCCCGGACGGCGCTTTGACGTTCAGGATGTCGCCCTCCTTGACCACGTCCGAGAAATAACTCGAGCCCACCCCGGACGGGAGCTCGGGCCGGTCCGGCGGCGCCTTCTCCTTCTTGATAGTCACGCGGTAGTAATCCGTGTGGTGCGGGCTGTCGGAGATCGAATAGCAGCGGACCACCGGCTTGTCGCGGCCGGGGATATCCAGTTGGAAGGTCAAGTACTGGCCGGGCTTGAAGGGCGGCAACGGCTTGCCATCGTGCGGCCGGAGGTAAATAGCGAACACGTCATCGCATTCGCGATTCTTTTTCGCGACAGTGAATTTGCGGTTGCCGTTCCACCCGAGCTTGGCCTGTTCGGCGGCGCGTGAGCGCTCGCGGATTTCCTGAAGTTGCGCGCAGATCTTGTCCAACCCGGCCTGCTGCTGGCGCCGGGCGTAAATGACCCGCAACAACCCCTGCGCCACCTCCACCGCCAGCAGCGAAACCAGCGCCACGACCAGCATCAGCCCCAGCAAATAGCCAACCTCACCCCCGGCGACCGTGTGCAAATTGTGAATTAGGGATTGCATCGAAGGCGTCTCTCTATTAACGAATTTGAAGTGTTGAGTAAACCAAATTGTTCCCCCGCACGATTTCCGGCGTTTGCCGCCCTCGTATTGGCGCTATTCGCCGTGCAACTTCCGGTCGCCGGCGCGGGGCAAAACAGCCCGGAATTTGTCGGCTCCATGTCCTGCAGCAGTTCCAGCTGCCACGGCGGCGGTGGCGAACACCAGAACCAGTACCTCGTCTGGTCGCTGCGGGATTTCCATTCGCAACGCCCCGTGGCCACCCTCGCTACCGCGCGCTCCAAACAGATCGCCAATGCACTGGGCATTGTGGACCCGACCACGGACAGCCGCTGCACCACCTGCCACGCACCGTTACAAAACGTTCCCGAATCGTTGCGCGGCGAAAATTTCAACGCCGCCGAGGGCGTCTCCTGCGAAAGTTGTCACGGGCCGGCAGAGAACTGGCTGCGCTCCCACACGCGGCCTGACTACACGCACGCCGACCGCGTCGCCGCCGGGATGCGCGACCTGCAAAACCTCTACGTCCGCGCCAACACCTGCGTAGCCTGTCATCAGAACGTGGATTCGGACATCCTGGCCGCCGGCCACCCGGAACTCATGTTTGAACTGGACGGCCAGAGCGTTTCCGAGCCGAAACACTGGCGCGAGACGACGAACTGGAATGGCGCGCAGGCGTGGTTCGTCGGACAGGCCGCGGCATTGCGGGAGATGAGCTGGCAATTGGCGCGGGAACAATCCGCGGATGCACATCAAATCGACCGGTTCCGCGGGCTGGTTTGGTTGATGATGGATGTTCAGGCCGGCAATGCCACCCTGCCCGCACCACCAGACATGCAGCCCAAATCTGGTGCGAATGTCTTCAGCCAGGTCCAAAAGTGGAGCGACAGCCTGGCAATGACCGCCGCAAACATTTCCTGGACAGATGATTTATCGAAAACTGCATTGAAGGCGCTGGTAAACAGTTCAGGCGACTTCAAGTCTGCCCTGCCGCAGTCCACCCAAGCCCGCCACGCCGAACGGCTCGTGCTAGGGCTCGACCGACTGACGGGAGCATTGCCCGAGTTGAAGGATAATGCGGCGTTGCAAGCGGCGTTGAATCAGCTTTTCGCCGATGCGCAGTCGCGGCCCGATTTTGACCCCAAGAAATTCGCCGCCGATCTGGATAAATTCTCGCAAGCGTTGGGCGGAAAATAGACACACAGAGATCCAAAACATCCCAAAACCGGAAACAGAAACCGAAGATAGAAATCGATCAGCAGTTATTGATTTCAAAAGCCTACCCGTTTTGCCTGCGCTCAAAACGGGTAGGCTGATTTTACAAATCGGACACTGTTTTGGCAATGAGGTTTTGAGATACGCTTGCGGGACGCTTTGGGGATGCAGGAGGTTTTATGCGCAGCCGTTTTGGCATCCAACTGTTTTGACACACAGCCGCTCAGTGCGGGATTTTCTTGTCGTCGGCGAATTGCAGCGCGCGCCGGTGGCCTTCGGTGATCTGCTCGGGCTTCATTGAATCCGCCAGCGCGTCGCGATTTTGCGCGGCGAGCACGTTGCCCTTCCACATCGCCAGCGTAAACCATTTGTAGGCCTCCACATGGTCCTGCACCGTGCCCTGGCCAAATCCACACATGAGGCCCAGGTTGAAACACGCCGCGCCCATGCCCTGCTCCGCCGCCTTGCGGAACCATTTGATCGCCACGATATAATCCTGCATCACCCCGCGCCCGTCGTAATACATCGTCCCGAGTTGAAACTGTGCCTCGGCGAATCCCAGATTTGCCGACTTGGTCAACCAGCGCACGGCCTCCGCTTCGTCCTCCGGCGTGTTCGGTCGATGCTCATAGATCAAACCCAGCCGAAACTGCGCCTCGGGCCAGTCCCGGTCTGCTGCCTTCTGAAACCACAGCACCGCCTCGGCGGCATTGGTGCCGACTCCCCGGCCATTCTCGTAAAGGACGCCCAACGCGAATTCCGCAGGGGCCACACCCTTATCCGCCGCCTTGCGGTACCACTTCAAGGCCTCGGCGTAATCCCGCATCGAATCCGGCCCTTGGTCGTGCAACTGGCCCAGGTAAAATTGTGCCAGTGAAAAATCCTGCGCCGCGGCCCGGCGATACCACTTGTCCGCCACGATAAAATCCTGCATCACCCCATCGCCCTTGGCGTACACCGTGCCCAGGTCAAATTGCGACTCGGCATCGCCGCGGTTCGCCTGCGCCCGCAACGCATCCAACTGGCTGTTCTGGGCATGCAGCGACAAAGCCGCCAGCCACGTGATTAGGAATATCCCTATGCGCGCGACTGTCCCAAGATTTTTGCCGTTATTGTTCCCGTTTATCACCCGCCCAAGGCTACACGGTCGGGCCCCGGCAGCAAGCCGCGCCTGTCTTCCGGCGCAAATTTTTGATGGCAATACGAATGCAGCTATGGTGTAACAAGGCCATGAAGACGTTTGACAGTCTTACGGAACAGGAGGTGCTCGCCCTGGCCATCGCGCTGGAAGAGGAGGACGCCCGCATCTACGAGGATTTTGCCGACGGTTTGCAGGAAAACTTCCCCGAACAGGCCGGGAAATTCCGCGAGATGCGCCGCGAGGAGGACGGCCACCGGCATCGCCTGCTGGAATTGCACAAGGCCCGCTTTGGCGACCATGTGCCGCACATCCGGCGGCAGGACGTGCGCGGGTTCGTCAACCGGCGGCCCGTCTGGCTCGTGCGCCCGCTGGGGCTGAAGACCGTCCAGAAGACCGCCGAGACCATGGAAGTCGAGACGCTCCGTTTTTACGAGGCCGCCGCCCGCCGCACGCAGGACGCCGGTATCCGTCAACTCTTAGGTGACCTTGCCGAGGAAGAGCGCAACCACGCGCACACCGCGGAGCAGATCGCAGATACAAAATTGAGCGAGGACGAATCGTCGCGGCAAAAGCGGCTGTTCCTGCTGCAAACCGTGCAACCGGGTCTGGCCGGGTTGATGGACGGCTCGGTCTCCACGCTCGCGCCGCTCTTCTGCGCCGCGTTCGCCACGCACAGCAGTTGGGCCACCTTTCTGGTTGGCCTGGCGGCGAGCGTCGGCGCGGGCATCAGCATGGGCTTTGCCGAGGCATTGTCCGATGACGGCAGCCTCACCGGTCGCGGGCATCCGTGGGCGCGCGGATCCATCTGCGGGATGATGACCACCCTCGGCGGCATCGGCCACACCCTGCCCTATCTCATTCACGACATCAAAACCGCCACCAGCATCGCCGTTTGCGTGGTGCTGGTGGAGCTGGCGGTTATCTCTTGGATTCGCCACCGTTACATGGATACTCCGTGGGCCTCGGCGCTGTTCCAAGTCATGCTGGGCGGCGCGCTGGTGTTCCTCGCGGGAGTTTTGATCGGCAATTCGTAAATAAACCTGATGAAACGTTTTTGGGATTTATACCGGTCCGTCAACCACCTGCTGCCCCGGCCGCTGATCCAAAAATCGCGCTGCTGGATGGAAGCGCACCTCGATTTCCTGTGGCAGAAGAAATCCTACAGCCAGTTCGGCGAAGACATCATCCTGCCGTCGTTGCTCGGTCGGCGGAAGATCCGGCAGGGATTTTACGTGGACATCGGCGCCTTTGCGCCCAAGCAGTTTTCAAACACCTACCTGCTCTACCAGCAGGGTTGGCGCGGCATCAATATCGACGCCACGCCCGGCGCGATGAAGGCCTTCAACGCGGCCCGCAAGCGGGACATCAACCTGGAGGTGGCGGTCTCGCTCAAGGAACAGGATTTGGTGTTCTACAGTTGGGGTGCGCCGACGGTCACCAACACGCTCTCGAAGGCCCACGCGGAACACTACACCAAGATCATCGGCCGTCCACCTGCCGAGATCACTGTTCACGCGGAGCCGCTGGCCGCGATTTTAGACCGGCATCGCGGACAATTTTCGGCCATCGACTTGATGAACATCGACGTGGAAAGCCACACGATGGAGGTGCTGCAATCCAATGACTGGAGCAGATACAGCCCAGCCATCCTCATCATCGAGATTGAGGGCAATTCGGTAGATGACATCCTTGCCAGCTCGGAACACACCTTTCTAAAAGCGAAGGGCTACCGGATGTGCGGCTGGACCAACCCCAGCGTGTTCTACGAATTAGCTTAGGCCGCCAGCAATTTTCGGCACGCCGCGTCGAGCTTCTTGAGGTTCGCCTTGGACTTGGCCTCGATATAGCAACGGATGAGCGGCTCGGTGCCGCTGGCGCGGAAGGCCACCCATTCCCCGCCCGGCAGGAGAAATTTGAAGCCGTCGGTGGTGATGAATTTTTCCACCTTGAACGCACCGATGGCGGACAAACCGCCGCCGAGCTTCGCCAACAATGCCGCCTTTTTCTCCGGCGCAAAGCTGATGTTGATGCGGTCGCTGTAAAACTCGCCGACCTGCTTGGAAATCTCTTTCAAAATCTGGCCCAGCGACTTCTTTTCCGTCGCCACCAGTTCCGCCATCAGCAGACAGGCCAGCACGCCGTCCTTCTCCGGCACATGACCCTTGACGCTCAAGCCGCCGCTTTCCTCGCCACCGACGATGATCGGTTCACTCTCCATCAACGCGCCGATGTATTTGAACCCGACGGGCGTCTCGTGAACTTTTACGCCGAGGAGCTTGGCCACGGCATCCACCTGATGGCTCGTCGGCACGGTGCGGACGACTGCGCCAGTCCAGCCCCGGTTCTTTTTGAGGTGATACAATGCCAGCGCGAGCACCTGGTTGGGTGTAAGCCAGATGCCGTCCTTGTCCACGATGCCAAACCGGTCGGCATCGCCGTCCAGGCCCAGCCCCATCTGCACTTTGCCAGAGCGGACCAACTTGCTCACATCGGCCATGCCTTCGGCGTTCGGCTCGGGATGGTGCCCGCCAAAAAGCGGATTCAGTTCATTGTGAAAAAGGGTGATCTTCGCGCTGGCGCCCGTCAGGAGATCATCCAGATAACCGTGGCCGGTGCCATACATCAATTCCACGGCTACCTTCAGTTTCGCCTTTTTGATGACGTCGAACTTGATGAGCTTGCGGAGCTGCTTGAAGTAATCCGGGCGCGGGTCAATGGTCTTGCACTTGAAGAAGCCCATGGGCACGGCCTTGAATGTCCAGTTCTGCGACTGGAGCTTGAGGATGTTCGTCTCGATCTGCTTGGTCACCTCGGGCGGGGCCGCCGCGCCATTCCAGATGGAAAACTTCAGCCCCTGATATTCCGCCGGGTTGTGACTGGCGGTCATGTTGATGCCGCCGATGGCCTTGCGATGGCGGATGGTGTGGGAAATAGCCGGCGTGGGCGTGTCGCGGTCGCATAACCACGGCTCGATGCCGTTGGCCGCGAGCACCTCAGCCGCGGCGAGGGAAAAGTCCTTGCCCAGAAAACGCGTGTCGTAGCCGATGATGACGAAGGGCTTGCGGCCTTTAAGCTCCGAGTCGGGGGCCTTGAGCCGCGAATTGAGATAATCGGCGATGCCTTGGGCGGCGAGCCGGACATTATCGAAGGTGAAATCGCGGGCGATGATTTCCCGCCAGCCGCTGGTGCCGAATTTGATGGTAGCCATGGGGGTTAAAGTCGGAAGGAGGAGTTACACGAGTCCCAATAATTATTTGCAAACACATTCAGGGACTCGCAAAGCTCGTCCCTCCGCAAAATCAACTTTTCCAGTCGAACGCGCCCTTCTTGAGCGCGTAGATGTAGCCGATGAACAGGATGCCGAGGAACGAGATCATGGAGCCGAGGATGAGGTTGCGCGTGGCGGGGTCCAGGAGCATGGCCTTGTACACGACTGCCCACGGATAAAGAAAAACGACCTCGATATCGAACAGGATGAAGAGCATCGCCACCAAGTAGAACTTCACGGAGAGGCGCGGACTGCCCGGGCCTTCCGGCAGCATGCCGCATTCGTAGGCGGTGTCCTTGATCTTGCTGTGGCCGCCGCGCTTGCCCAGGAGGCCGGAGGCGAAAATCATCCCGCCAGTGGCCACGATGCCCAGCACCAGGAGCATCAACACGGGCAGATATTGCACGAACTGCGAATCGTTCATGCAGAGAAGTTAAAAACCGCCGCCCGGCTTGGCAAGTTGATTATGGCCCGAGAACCGCGCGGTAAAACCGGTACGGGGTACCCGGGGTGTTCGTATCGATGAAGTTAAAGATGCCGGTGGTATTGGTGAATATGGGAGTCCAGGTCGCGAAATTGGTGGTGGCCTGGATGATGTTGGTCAGGCCGTATTGACCGTTCAGGCGGCAGCCGAACAGGCCGTTGCCCGGCATCGCCGCCTTGAGCAATTGCGGCGTGTCGAAATTGACCTGGTCATTCCAGCGGGCGATGTTGACCGAGGCCTTGTCCCCGGCTTGTTGAAAAACTCCGCAGACGTACAGGTCGGAACCGGAGGCAACCAGGCCGGTAACTGGTGCCGACTGCAACGCCGGCGTGCTGATGCCCCCGCCAAGGGCCGACCAGTTGGTGCCGTCCCATTTGGCGACGCGGTTGGCGGAAACGCCGCCCATGTTGGTGAACGTCCCGCCGGCGTAAAGGTTGCTGCCGATGGTCGCGAGCGCCGCGATGCTGCCGCTGCCGACCAGTCCGCTGCCAAGGTTCGTCCAATAGGTCCCGTTCCACATGGCAATCCCCCTCGCCAGCACGCCCCCAGCGTTGGTGAAAGGCCCGGCCACATACAGGTTGGTCCCTAGAACAGCCATGGAGGTGACATTGCTGTTGAGTCCGGTGCCCATCACCCAGCCGTTGGTCCCGTCGAAGCGCATGATATTATCGCAACCCACGTAGCCCGAGGGAAAGTTGGAATATTCCCCGATGCTGAAACGGCCGCCGATGTAAATATTGGTGCCGATGGACGCGAGGGCGTCCATGTCGATGGACTTATCGGCGAAATAAAAGGCGGTGTCCGTGAACGGCGGATAATTGATGGGCACCCCCTGCCAACTGGTGCCGTTCCAGCGTGAAAAGAACGCGGAGCCATACATGGTGGTGTTGTAGAACGGAGCGCCCGCCGCGTAAACGCCATCGGTGCGGACCAGAATGGAAGCGACCACGCCGCCGGGACTGCCCAGCGCGGACCAGTTGGTGCCGTTCCACATCGCGATATCGGGGGCCGCGAGACCGCCGGCATTGGTAAAATAGCCTCCGGCATAAAGATTATTACCCGCCAAGACGAGGGTGAGTATGGTTGTGCCCACGGGGCCACTGATGACGCCCGAACCAGTGATACCGCTGCCGAGCGGGAACCAGTTGGTGCCGTCGAAACGGGCGATGAGGTTCAAGTTGGTCTGTCCCGCCCAATTCAACGAACCGCCCGCCGCATACAGGTTCGTTCCGTCGCCTGTCAAGGCGTGGGCCGAGTTGGCAAGCCCGTTCATATGGCCGGCGATGCCGATCACGCTCCAGTTGGCGCCGTCCCAGGAGGCGATGGCGTCCGCCAACATCCCGCCGGCGGCCAAAAAGTTTCCGCCAACGTAAAGATTGGTGCCGTTGTTGAAAACCCGGTAGACCGACGCGCTGACGCCGGTGCCAACCGGCGACCAGATGGAGCTGTTCCAGACGGCGATGTTCGTCGCCAAGCCCGCGGTGAACGTGCCCCCGGCGTAGACAGCGCCGTTGAACACCGCCAAGCTCGATACTTGGCTGCCGGAAAGCCCCGCACCCAAGGCTGACCACGTCAAGCCGTCCCATTTGGCCACCAGTTTGGCCGCCGCGTTCCCGGCCTGGGTGAAACTTCCTCCGACATAAAGATCATTCCCGTTGAACGCCAGCGCCCCGACGCTTGAATTGGCCCCGCCGATGTCCATCCAGTTGGAACCGCTCCAGACCGCAATGTTGGTGACGGCAAAGGAACCGCAGTTGGTGAACGCGCCGCCGACATAGACCGAACCGCTCTTGACCACCACCGCGGCGGGATAATTGAATCCGGGGAAATTCCCGGCACCGCCTCCCAGCGCGTTCCATGCGCTGCCATCCCAGTAGCCGATATTTGTCACCACAACTCCACCGCTGGTGACATTGGTGAACGGACCAGCGGCGTAAAGGTTGTTGCCGTCCACCGCCAGCGAGATGACCGAGCCGTAGATCCCCACGCTGCTCCAGGCGGTGCCATCCCATTTGGCGAGCCCGGTGGCGGCCGTGCCGTTGACACTGGTGAAAGTCCCCGCGACGTAAAGCGAATTACCCACGAAGGCGATGTCTTCGATGACCGCCGACCCGGGGCTGGAAAAATTGCCCAGCGTGGTCCACTGCAAACCGTCCCAGATGTTGAGCGCCACGTTGGTGAGGATGCCGCCGTTCTTGTAGCCGCCGGTATAGAGATTCCCGTTATGGGTGGTGATCCCAAAAATGGTGTTGGTGGTGCCCGGCAGATTAAATTGCGGATCCCAGTGTTCGTCGCCGGGAAGAGCCGCCTGACAAAGCGTGACGGATAACAGCGAAACAACCAGAAGCCATGTCATCGGTAGCAAGTTCGATGTTTTCATACCCGGGCTTGTCGTAAGGGGCGATTTCTAGCACACAATGTCCTTATGAGTCAAGTGAATACGAATAATCCGAGCCTTTTCTGCCAACTTGGAATCTACGCGAAATATTTCACTCCCTTGGACAGCCATTGTCCAACCCCTCCTGCGAAAATGGACGCGTAATAGAAAGAAAAACTATGAACACTACAGACCAACTCGAACTCGGATTCAAGGGCGCGGCCATCCCGCGCCGGCAAAAGAAAATCAACCGCGCGCGCTGGTGGTTCGCTCAGATGCGCCGGACCGTGGATAACGCGCTGGACTGGCAGCCGGCGCCGCCTGCCCGCCCGGAGCAGACGTGGTTCACGGAAGGTTCCACGCCGCAGCCAGAGGAACTCCGCCCAGCGGCCTAAGTCTGAGGCAGAATCGGGCTGCCACTGGACTTGTAGCAGGCGGTGATGAATTCGCGGATGACGGACACCTCTTCCTCGCCGGCAATGGCGTGGTCCTTCATGAATTCCCGCCACTGGATGTTTAGGCCGGCGGCCTGAAGCTGCTGAATCTGTTTGCGGGCGGCAGCAAAAGGAATCACGGAGTCGTACGGCCCGTGCGTGATGAGCAGGCATTGCTCCCTCGCCACGGGCGAAAGCTCGGCGATCAGTTTCTCCGGCTCGCAGACGTATCCGCTGATACCCACCACGCCCGCCAGCCGGTACGGATAGCGCAGCGCGACCTCGATGGACATGACGCAGCCCTGGGAAAATCCTCCCAGAATGGTCTGCTCGGTCGGGAAACCCTGCGCCCGCGTGGCGTCGAGCAGCTCGGTCAGGAGCTGTGCGCTGCGGCGCACGCCGGGAACCATGTCGCCGGGGTAATCGAACCACGAATAACCGCCGTAATATTCATCCGGCGCGTTGACGAGCAGGTAGTTCAGCCACGGCAGCTTGAGCGCCTCGGGCCACCAACGGTAGCCTTCCAGGCTGTCGCCCAGACCGTGCAACATGATCATGAGCCGGTCGGAATCTTTTTCGGCGGCGGGGATGAGTTCGCGGTGAAGCATGCGGATTATTGGGAAGCGGGCCGGAGGCGGGCGGCTTGGGCATCGACCCAGTCCATGAGCGCCTTGCGGTCGGCGTCGGTCAGGATGGCATCGCGATGGATGAGCGTGTATTTGGCCAGCGGCATTTCCTTGTATTCAAGCTGCTCGCTCATGGAGCTGAATTTTTTTGCGGCGCGGACGGGGTCGGTTGGCCAGTCGGAAAAATTGAGGTGCTTGCGGCCCTTGTTCACGTCATCCACGACCTGCCAGGAAATGGGCATGACATGGGAATACCAAGGCCACCTTGTTTCATAGGAATGGCAATCGTAGCAGGCCGTGTGCAGCAGCGTGACGAGGTGGTCTGACGGCGGGCGCGCATCGGTGGCACACAGGTCATGCACGACGGGCGGATTGGTGTGGACGGGATTGAAGAATTGAAGAAGCAAAAAAAGCGCGGCCAGCGCACCGATGACCCATGGCAGATTCCTTTTGAGCTTTTGCATGCCTTCTATGAGGACATTAAGTCCCGGCTGGTTCCAAAAAGCAATGGCATTAAGGTATGCGCCGGATGATTTTCCGCGTGCGTTTTGGCCAAAGTGCGTTACATTAGCCGCCATGACAATCTGGATTCTCGCATTCCTTCTTTTGGCGTTGTGTGGGCTGATTGGTTACAGCCTGGGGGCCATCCGCATGATTTTCTCGATCATCGGGCTGATCACCGCGGCATTTCTGGCCGCAACGGTCGGCCATATGGTGTCGCCCATGCTCAAGGGAGTGCTCGGCGGGTTCAGCATCCAAAACCCCGTTTTGTTTTGGGCGTTGGGGCCGCTGGCCGGTTTTGTCGTCATCGTCATCGTTTTTACCGCGATCGCCGAGGCGGTGCACCGGCAGGTGGAAGTATTCTACAAATACAAGGCGGGCGAACTGCGGTATTCGTTGTGGCAGCGGTTGAACCGGCGTTGCGGCGCGTGCCTGGGCACGATCAACGCGTTGATCTACCTCGTCCTGATTTCCTTTGTGATTTACTTCATCAGCTATTCCACCACCCAGATGGCGGTGAACGAATCGGGACCCAAGCTGGTGCAATTGGTCAACCGCGCCGGCAAGGACGTGGTGAGCACCGGCTTGGTGAAGGTGGTGCGGTCGTTTGACCCGGTGCCCAATACCTATTACCAAGCCTCCGACATCATCGGCATGGTTTACCACAATCCGCTGACGGAAGGCCGCCTTGCGAGCTATCCCACGTTTCTGTCGCTGTCCGAGCGGCCCGAATTTCAGGCCCTCGCCAACGACACGACCTTCATGGAGATGATGGAACGCCAGGCGCCCGTTTCAGAGATCTTGCAGAACGACAAGACCAAGGCCATCCTGAACAATCCCGGCCTGCTCAAGGACATCTGGGGCATGATCGGCCCGGATTTGGGTGACTTGGAGACCTATCTGCAAACCGGTGAATCGCCCAAATACGCCAGCCAAAAAATCCTCGGCCGCTGGGACTTCAACCTGGCCGCCTCCGTGGTCCTGCTCAAGGAAAACAAGCCCAACATCAGCTCCACCGAATTGCGCCGCTTGAAGTATTACCTGAGCATCGCCTACACCAAGGCCGTCTTCGTGGCCACGCCCGACCAACAGGCGTTTATGAAGGACGTTGTCTGGGTCAAGCCGGGCACACTGGTCAAAAAGGACATGCTGGACAACCTGCAGAAGCTCACCGGCCAGTGGCAGCAGAGCGGCGACACCTACAGCGTCTCGCTCAATGACATGAAAGACCTTATCGGCGACATCCACAACGGGCGCTTGCAACTGACCGGAGAATGGGCGCCGCTGGTTTTCGATCCCGAAGACTGATTGGAAATTACTGGCTTCCCGCCACCGGCGAGAAATTGACTTCCTTCGCCTGCCCCGGAATCTGGTCGAACAAGCCCGCCGGTGCGGCAGACATGACCGGATTGGTGCTGGAAGTGGTGTTTACCGGGGGTGCTTCACCGAGCGCCAACTGGGCGGGAGCGCCAGCCGGTGCGGGCAAACTCAACCCTTGGGCAAGCGACTGGCTTTTCGCGTCAGCATCACTCACCGACGAGTAGTGGATGCCAGCCGTCAACACCGCGCCGCAAAGCAGCATGCCAAAGGCCCCCGCGAGGGCGGGACGGTTGGTGAGCGTACCCCACAGACGTTGCAGCCAGGAGGCTTCGTCGCCCAAATCCCGCCACAAATCGTCTTTTTCATGCTCCCCGGAGCGCAAGCGCGCGCGCACCTCACCCGCAAACTGGTCGAAATAACCCGGCGGCGGCGTCTCGTGCCGCTTGAGTGCCAGCAACTTCCGCAATGCTTCAAAATTTTCCGGTTCCGCGCTCATATCGTTTAATCTTTTAAATAGTCCACCAAGTAACCTTGCATCTGTTGCCGGGCGTAGAACAGTCGCGACCTTACGGTACCCACATTGCAATCCATGATCTGCGCAATTTCCTCGTGCGGCAGCCCTTGCACGTCGTGCAGAGTCACAACCAATCTATGCACTTCTGACAGCTTCTGCATGGCCTCGTTCAATTTTTCCTGCAATTCGCTCAAGCCCGCCTCCCGGCGCGGCGTGTTCTCGGATACCAGCGCCACCATGTCCGGGTCGTGCTCCGCGTTGAAGTCCATGTCGTTCAAGCTCATCTGCACGCGGTTTTTGCGCTGCTTGAGGAAGTTGATCGTCTTGTTCACCGCGATCCGGTAGACCCAGGTGTAAAAACTTGAACCGCCCTTGAACGATTTCAACGCTTGGTAGGCCTTGATGAACGTGTCCTGGGCCAGGTCGTTGGCGTCCTCGTGATTGGACGTCATGTGGTAGATGGTGGCGTAGATGCGCTGCTGGTAGCGGCGGACCAGGTCGTCGTAGGCGGCCAGATCGGCGTTACGCGCCCTTTTGATCAATTCCAACTCGTCGGACACGGCCGGGTCACCGGACGGCTCGCCCCCGACGTTGGCTGGCTTTGCGTCACTCATCGCGGACGGTGATTAAGAGCAGATCTCCTCGGTCTGGCGGGCAAGAAAATTCGTCAATTGCAGCAGCGCCTCGCGCCCGGCGGAAAGTCCGCCCGCGATGCGCCGCGCCTCGTCCAAGTGGCGGTTGATGATCTCCAGCGATTCCTTGAGGATGTGATGCTGCGTCAGCAGTGCGTTCAACTGCACCAGCGAGCGCGGCTGCCAGTTCGTCACCAGCTTTTGCAATTCCGCCTGCTCGAGGCTGTTCGTGCGCTCGCGCAGCAGCAGCACCGGCAGCGTCAGCTTGCCCTGCGCCAAATCTGTGCCCAGCGACTTGCCCGCGACCGTCTCCGTGCCAAAAATATCCACGCAATCATCGTACATCTGGTAAGCCGTGCCCAAGGCCATGCCGAATTGCCGCAACGACGCGCGCAAGCTGGGGCTGGCGTCGCCCAAATAAGCGCCCATCTCGCAGGACAGGGCGAAAAGCTCGCCCGTCTTCATCTCGATGATCTTGAAATATTCGGTGAGCGACAGGCGGAAATTGCTGCGTTGACGGGTCTGGAGGATTTCGCCCGTGCAAACGGTGTTCGTGGCCGAGGAAACGGCGCGGCAGACATCCGGCGTGGGAAAACTGGCGGCCAGCTTGAGCGCATGGGCGAAAAGACAATCCCCCGCCAGCACGGCGATCTCGTTGCCCCAGTTGGCGGCGAGGGTGCGGCGGCCGCGGCGGATCTCGGCCTCATCCATCACATCGTCGTGGACGAGCGTGGCCAGGTGGACCATCTCCACGATGACCGCCATCGTCACATGATCGTCACCGGACTTGCCGGTGGCGCCGGCGGCGAGGGCCACGAGCAACGGGCGCAACTGCTTGCCCTGCCCTTCCAGGGCGTATTCGGCGTAGGCCTCGATGGAGGGGTCGAACTCCCCGACCTGCTGCATGAGCCGTTTGGACACCGCGTCCAGAAACGGTTCGACTGGCGCGACAAAACGTTTCCACGCTATCGCTTGATCGGTGCTCGCCGCCTCGCTCACGGGCGATTTGATTTCGGAAGCCAACATGCGACTTAACTGTAAGAATGACGTTGCCTCAAGTCAAAACCTAAGTCACGACTCGGCAACAATTGGCAAAACCCGCTCAACCCTTTGTCTTGCCCCCATCAGGGCCGGACGCCTTGCCGCCCTCGAACTTGATGGACAGCGAGTTGATGCAATAACGCAGGCCGGTGGGCGTGGGGCCGTCATCGAAGACGTGGCCGAGATGCCCGCCGCAACGGGGGCACATCACCTCCGTACGGCGCATGCCATAGGTGCGGTCATCCGCGGTGGCGATGGCCTCCGGGCTCACCGGGGCGTCAAAACTGGGCCAGCCGCAGCCGGAATCGAACTTGGAGCCGGAGCGGAACAGCTCCAGCCCGCAACCCGCACAGCGATAGACGCCATCCTCGTGGGAATTCCAATACTTGCCGGTGAAAGGCCGCTCCGTGCCCTTCTCGCGCAGCACATGATACTGCTCCGGCGTCAGCTCCCGGCGCCATTCGGCATCCGGCTTCTCAATCTTGTCAGCCATAGTTCAATGAATTGACCGTCAACCTTGCCAACCCAAATCCTCGGCGCTTGGCCCCTAAAATTTGTCCTTCACCTGACACTTTACACCTGACACTTGGTATTTTCTCGCCCCTGACACCTGACACTTGGCACGTTCCTCCAGTGAGTCGCCGCCGGGGCCGAAATGTTAACAGGAATTTTATTTTCCGCGAGACTCCTATTCCATTGGCGCTAAAAAACGTGTAGCGTTTTCGGATGACCAAGTTTTGCACCCTGTTGCTGGCAATTGTTTTAGCGGGCGTGGCCGGTTGCGCGGCACCGAACCAACATGCCGCAAAGACCGCCCGGCCCGCCCCGGGCCTGTATTTAAGCTATTATAAATATGTCCCTCAATATGGAGTGGATACCGCCGTCATAGGCCCTGTCACTACCGGAATTTCGCAGTTGTACTATAATTTTTCGGATATAAACACTCCCCGGGTTTTCGACCAAATCATTCGCGAGGATGCCGCCTCGGTCGTCGTTCAGTTCACCTATGGCGACAGCAGCCTGGCTCCCGAAACCTTTGAATTCTCCAAGACCGTGCCCACGCGCGCGATGATCGGCGGCCTGGAGATCACGGGCAATTACCGGAAGTGAGGTGCTTGCGCACGGCCACCGAAAAAAAGTGTCATGTTCCGAGTGTCAGGTGTCATGAACGGCTCCAGCCTTCGCAAGGCTTCGGCGGGCAGGCGCAGGACTCTCGCCCCACCATCACCAGTCAAAAAGGACGCCTCAAAAGGAATTCAACGCGAAGACGTCGTTTTTGTCGGTGTCCAAATCGGACCAATTCCAACTCTCGACATGGCCATCGCAGCACGAAAAGATGGCGCGCTTGTCGTGGCGACACGCGGCCTGTTTATTGGCTGGCACGGCGATCCAGCCGTTCGGGGGGATCGGTTTGATGACGGTGAGTTCCGTGTAGTAACTGGCGGGCAATTGATTCACGGTTCCGCCGGATTTGGGAGTGCCCACGTCCCCGATCAGCCAGACTTTGCTGGTCCGGGTGATGGAACTTAATCTCTGGCTGTTTTGCACATTGTAAGAGAGATCCAAATAGTAGCGGATCACTCCATTGGCAGGGTTGACGGTGTCTTCCAAGGGGCCGTATCCCTGGCAAATGCCGTGAAACGCGGTCATCGTCAGGGGATTGATGTCGGTGTTCTGGACCGACGGGCAACGCCAGATCGTGCCATTGGTCTGGGTGCTGCTGGTGAGATACTTGCCCTTGTCCAGGATCATCGGGTACCAGTTGGTATAAATGGTGGAGTTGATGGCGATCGCAAAATTCTTTTCATTCAACGGCGGCAGGTAGTCGTTGTTGTCGTTGACATACATCATCATCGCCAGCCCGATCTGCTTATTGTTGCTGGTGCAGGCGATCGCCTTGGCCTTGTCCTTGGCTCTGGCCAGCGCGGGCAGCAACAGCCCAGCCAGAATGGCGATGATGGCGATGACCACCAACAATTCAATCAAGGTGAACGCTCCCTTGGCCGGACGTCTTGCTTCCATGTTCTTCACGGGTTTCAAAAATACATCTCTCGCAGGGTGTGATATATAGTATTACATGTTTATGCTGTTGTCACCTTGAATTGTGAAAGCGGCTGGAGGGCACTGCTTCGTCAGTGCCCATAATTGGGGAAGCGACGAAGCGCTTCCCTCCACAGCTCCGTAGGAGTGGCATCTTTGTGGTTCACGGATCGCTGCATATCCCAGCCCCGTCGGGGCGGCACCTTCCGATGATGTCGCTCCTAACGGAGCTTAAATTTTCCGGGTGGCTGGTTTTCTACAAATATGCCGCGCCTGACGGCGCTCTTCACATTGAATTTCGGATGGGCGAGGGATTAAAAAAAGCGCGGAAGGTTTCCCTTCCGCGCTCTTGAATTCTTTGCCCAATAATCGGAGGCCGATAATGGGAGATCGAACTTCGACTAGACTTTGGCTTCTTCGGGGGCAGCGGCGTCGGCCGGGGCGCCCATTTCCTTGTCGCGATCTTCCATGGCGGCCTTGCGGGAGAGGCGCACACGGCCCTTTTCATCCACGCCCAGGCACTTGACCCAGATTTCGTCGCCCATCTTGACGATGTCCTCGGTCTTCTTCACGCGGAAGTTGGCGAGTTCGCTGATGTGGACGAGTCCGTCGCGACCGGGGAGGAATTCGACGAAGCAGCCAAATTCCTTGATGGTGACAACCTTGCCGCGGTAGATCTTGCCGATCTCGGCCTCGGCGGTCATGCCTTCGATCTCGTCGCGGGCAATCTTCATACCCTCGGCGGACACGGAGAAGATGTTCACGGTGCCGTCGTCCTCGATGTTGATCTCGCAACCGGATTCTTCCACGAGGCGCTTGATGTTCTTGCCGCCGGGCCCGATGAGGGCGCCGATCTTCTCGGGGTTGATCTTGAGAGTGATGATGCGCGGGGCGTATTGGCTGATGTCCTTGCGCGGCTCGGCGATGACCTTGGCCATTTCACCGAGGATGAAGAGGCGCGCGACGCGGGCCTTCTCAACGGTCTCGGCCATGATGGCGTGCGGCAGGCCCTTGAGCTTGAGGTCGAGCTGGAAGCCGGTGATGCCGTTGGCGGTGCCGGCAATCTTGCAATCCATGTCGCAGTAGGCGTCTTCCCAGCCGATGATGTCGGTGAGAAGCTTGTACTGGGAGATTTCCTTGCCGGAGTATTCGGTGCAGATGCCCACGCTGATGCCGGCCACAGGGCGGATCATCGGGACGCCGGCATCCATGAGGGCCAGCGTGCCGCCGCAAACGGAGGCCATGGAGGTGGAACCGTTGGATTCCATGATCTCGCTGGTGACGCGCACGGCGTAGGGATAGGTGTCGAGCGGGATCATCGGGGCGATGCTGCGCTCGGCGAGCGCGCCGTGGCCGATCTCGCGACGGCCGGGTCCGCTGATGCGGCCGGTTTCGCCGACGGAGAAGTTCGGGAAGTTGTAGTGCAGGATGAATTTCTTCTCGGTGCCGCCGCCGGTGTAGGAATCGAATTCCTGGGCGTCTTCACCGGTGCCAAGGGTGGCCAGGGTGACGGACTGGGTCTCGCCGCGGGAGAACACCGCGGAACCATGGGCGCGCGGCAGGATGCCGACTTCGCCGGAGATGGCCCGGATCTGGTCAAAATTACGGCCGTCGAGGCGCTTGCCGTGGGTGAGGATGAGGGCGCGAACGGCCTCCTTCTGGATGTAATAGAAAGCGTCGTTGATGACGAACTTGGTCACCTTCTCGGCACCGAATTTCGCGACGAGCTTGGCACCGACCTCGTCCTTGATGGCGTTGCACGCCGCTTCGCGGGCGAGCTTGCCGGGGGTGAGGAGCGCGGGCACGAAACGGTCGCCGGCGAGGGACTTGGCCTCGGCGAGGATGTCGTCGGGCACGATGTTAAGAGTGATCTCGCGCTTTTTCTTGCCACCCTTGGAAGCGAGTTCCTTCTGCGCGGCGATCATGGGTTGGATGGCTTCCTGGGCAAACTTGAGAGCCGCGAGGAAATCAGCCTCGGAAATCTCCTTGGCTGCGCCTTCGTACATGACGATGTCTTTTTCGTTGCCGACGTAGACGAGGTCGAGGTCGCTGTCCTTCATCTCGGTGTGAGTGGGATTGGCGATGAACTGGCCGTTGACGCGGCCGATGCGGGCGGCGCCGAGCGGGCCGGCCCACGGGATATCGCTGACCATCAGGGACGCGCTCGCGCCGATGATGCTCAACATATCGGGGTCATTCTCGCCGTCGGCGCTGAGCAGGACGGTCTGGACCTGGACTTCATTGTACCAGCCCTTGGGGAAAAGCGGACGGATGGGACGGTCGGTGAGGCGGCAGGTGAGAATTTCCTTCTCGGTGGGGCGGCCTTCGCGCTTGAAATAACCACCAGGGAACTTGCCGGCGGCGGCGGCCTTCTCGCGGTAATCGACGGTGAGGGGGAAGAAATCCTGGCCTTCCTTGGCCTTGACGGCGGCGACGGCGGCCACGAGAACGATGGTGTCGCCCAGTTGGACGGTCACGGCACCGTCGGCCTGCTTGGCGAGCCGGCCGGTTTCGATGATGATCTGCTTGTCGCCCAGTTGAGCGGTGACTTTGACTGACATATGTTTTCCTGTCTCCGCCGCCCCCGAGGAACTTCATTCAAGACCCGGCGGGCGGAGCTTGAATGAAATTTCCCGAATAGCGGCGGAATTTTGTGCGCGTTGTTTGTTTAGTTGGTGGATAGCCCGAACCTGCTGCGCGAGCAGGCGGGCCAAATTGAGATCAAGGATTGCCGGATGCCGGCATGGACTATTTGCGAAGCTTGAGCTTCTTGGTGATGGTTTGATACCGGGAGGCATCGGTGCTGTGGAGATAATCCAGCAGGCGCCGGCGCTGGCCGACCATCATCAGCAGGCCACGGCGGGAGCTATGGTCCTTCTTGTTCGTCTGCAAATGCTCGGTGAGATGGTTGATGCGCTCGGTGAGCAGGGCGATCTGTACATCCGCCGAGCCGGTGTCTTTGTCGTGCAGCTTGAAAGTCTCGATCGTCTTCTTCTTTTCTGGCATAAGTCCTATCATTCCTGTCTTCTTTTTTCGTTAATTTGAATGGCCAGATTAATGAGAAATCCTTGGGCTGTAAAGTGATTATTTGGAAGGAAAGCGAACGGCGCGCATAAACGCCTGTCACCAAAATGTTGCCTTTTGGGATTAATTTTTACTTGCAGTTTGGGCAGTTACGGGGTTAATTAGAGCATAATATTTTGTTGATTCCGCCGTGCGGAAATCGAGGTTTATACCAAATTGCATGAATAAGTTCCAACCGATGGGGGCGTCTTGAGCCGCCCTTTCTCCCCGCGCAGTTCCGTCCCATCCGCTTCATTTGTCAGGGTCAACGGGAAGATTCGCGCCCGTGAAGTCCGCGTCGTCGGTGATGAAGGCAAGCAATTAGGCGTCATGACCCTCAGCGACGCACTTAACCTGGCCCGCAACTCCGGCGTGGATCTGGTGGAGATCGCCCCGAACGCCGTGCCGCCCGTGTGCCGCATCGTGGACTTCGGCAAATACCGCTACGAACAGGCCAAGAAGGAAAAAGATTCCCGCAAGCACCAGCACGCGAACAAGGTCAAGGAAGTCCAACTCAGCCCGAAAATTGACCCGCATGATTTGAGCGTCAAGACCACACACACCATCGACTTCCTTTGCGAAGACATGAAGGTGAAGGTGACCTTGAAATTCCGCGGCCGCGAAATGGCACATACCGAATTCGGCTTCCAGGTCGTCAACAAGTTGATCGCGGACGTCACGCCGTTCGGCCATCCGGATTTTCCGCCGAAGCTGATCGGTCGCGGCATCAATGTGATGCTCTCGCCCCTGCCCCGCGCCAAGCGCGCCAAGAATCCCAACCAGCCCGAAGACGAGCCGGACGCCCCGGCGCAGACCAACGGCAGCAAGCCCCCTGCTTCATCCGCGCCGAAATCCCCCGCCCCGCCCGCTGAACCGCCCGCCGACGGCTTCGCGAACAATCCGTTCACAAACCTGGAGGCTTAAATCCGCCACGCCCCGACCAGTTCGGGAAACTGACAGCCGTCGCAAACCGAGTTGGCGCGGTCACAGAAATCGCGGACGATCTGTAATAATCCCTGCTGCGCCGCCGCACCGCCAACATGCCGCCGGCCATTGCCGCCCAGTAATCGTTGCCGCGCCAGTTTCAGCACGGCGTTATCCTCGCCGGCCGGCCATTCAAAATATCGTCGCTCAATTACTTCGCGCAGTTCCCCATTTTTTCCTTCCGCCGCCCGTGACCATAGCCACGGTAGAACCACGTTGACTGCCAGGTCCGTCGTCCGCGCCGTCCCAAGCAGCGGCTGCGCGGTTTTCAGTTTTGGCGAGCGTAGAGTCCAGTGCCACGACCAGAAGTCATCGCGTTCGACTTGCAAGATTTCCAGCAAGCGGCTGGGCGACTCCCCGTCCGTCGCGACGCACCAGCGTTCCAGTTTCGCCGGGAGGTTGCCCGCTGCCAGCCAATGCGCCGCCAGTGCCAGGCGGCGTTCCGGATGGTTCGCCGGGCGCAGGCCGTTGAATTTCCACACCGCCCGCGGCAATTGCACAGCTTGAAATACATCGCGCTCGCGCCACCATAAATCCCAGATGCGCCGCAAATAGACATCCGCGCCCGCGGGTGCCTTTTCCAACTCCGCAGGCAACAAACCACCCACACCCAGCAACCGGGCCTGCCATTCAAGGAGCGAAAGCTTTTTCCGCCGGACAATTCCGCGCGTAATTCCGCCAGTCGTTGCATGGGCCACACGTTGCGTTTGTAACCGAGCGCGCGAAACAACCCTTCCCACAACGCCTGCTCCCAGCCCGCCTGTCGTGCCCGCGCCTGAAACCACGATGCCTTGCCCTGCAACCGCACCAGCGCGGCTTGGCGGAGCAACTCGGCAATCTTTTCCGCCGGCAGGTCGCGCAGCACCGCCGCGCATTTCCCGTGCAAATTTTCGGGCAGCGCGGGCGGATCACTACCGAGCCATAAATCCAATTCACCCAGCGGTGCATCCAGAACCTTCTCCAGTGTCAGCGTGGGGCAACTTTCCTTAGCGGGCGTTTCACCCTTCCACAGGACATGCAGGATGACATTCTTGAAATTGGGGTTGCCTTCGTGGCCGTGGGCGGTCCAACCGTTTGCCCGCAGGTCCACCTCGATATCGCCGGTGCGGGGTGGATCGTCACCAAACTGCACCACGGCGTCGTGGAAATCCGGCCCGGCCTCGCGGTTGCGAAAACCCGGATGAAGAATTTTTACCCCGCGTCCGTCCAATGTCCGGAGCTCGTCGCGGCGCAGGCGCTGATGTTGCCAGACGGTCTGGAGCAAGCGCTCCGGCGGCGCGTCATCGCCCTCATGCAGGGCGGAGCCGGAGAACTGGCGCAGCCGCCATTCGGCATAGGAGATTTGCGCAGGCACGGCAAATGTTTTGCCCGGCGGGTTTGCAATGTCAAGCGGCCCGGCATAGACTGGAGCAGCGCTTGCAAGAGATTTGAACATATCGGCGCGGGAATTGTCGGGAAACTATGGAATCGGGAATAAAATTGAATCTGATTTGCGCGGCGTTACTGGCGGGGTTGTCGGCCCGCGCAGAGGTGGAGATGCCGCGCAGCCCGGCCATCGACCTCCAACCCAGCCAGGAGATCAAGCTTCAGCCGCCCGTGCCCGCCAATGACATCCGCCGCGACGCCGTGGTGGATGCCGTCGAACGCGTCATGCCCAGCGTGGTGAACATCGCCACCGAAAACGTCAAGCCCGTCCGCGACCCCCTGGCCGAAATGATGGAACAGTTCTGGGGTCCCTACTACGCCAACCTCCAGCCGGACACACCCCGTACCCTCGGCTCGGGCGTCATCATCACCGAGGATGGCTACGTGCTGACCAACAATCACGTCATCCAGCGCGCCAACAAAATCTGGGTGAAGCTCGCCAGCGACGGAAACGAATACGAGGCCAAGCTCATCTCCACCGACCCGAACAAGGACACCGCGCTGCTCAAGATCATCACCTCGCCGGGGGAAAAATTCACCGCCATCAAGTTTGCCGGTGAGGACGACCTGTTGCTGGGCGAGACCGTCCTGGCCCTGGGCAACCCGTTCAACCTCGGTGGCTCGGTGAGCCGCGGCATCCTCAGTTCCAAGGCCCGCGTGGAATCGCAAGGCGACGAGCCGCTGAACCTGCACAACTGCCTGCAGACCGACGCCTCCATCAACCCCGGCAACAGCGGCGGCCCGCTGGTCGACCTGCGCGGCGACCTCATCGGCCTCAACGCCGTCATCCTCCAGAACGCGCCTGGCATCGGCTTTGCCGTGCCCGTGACACAGCTCAACGCCGCCCTGTCCCGGCTCATCACCCCCGAGGCCGTCGGGCAGCTCTGGTTCGGCGCGCGGGTGAAACCCAACGACACGCCACCCCGGATCATCGCCGTTGATCCCGGCAGTCCGGCGAGCATCGCCGGACTGAGCCCCGGCGACACCATCCTGCAGGTCAACGGCGTCACGCCCAAAGACCAGTTCGACCTCAGCCAACTGCTCGTCAACAGCCCGAACGGCGACGCCCAACTTGCGCTGGCCCATGACGGCCCGTCCCGCACGGTTCGCGTCCGGCTCATCCCGGAAAACTCCTTTTTTAACGCCGACCTGATCCGCCGCAAGCTCGGCGTGACGCTGGTGAAGAACACGCTCGAGACCGCGCAGCAGCTCGGCCTGCCGACCTCCGACGGGTTCATCGTGGACGACGTGGACACCAATTCGCCGGCCGGCAAGGCCCTGCGGCGCGGCTTTCTGGTGCGCAACATTGACGGCCAGTCGCCTCCCGATATCAAGAGCGTCGCGCAGTTGCTATACGCCAAAAACAAGGGCGATACCGCGCACCTGGACGTCCTCATGCAGCAGCGCCAGACCAACTCGCTCGGCTACTGGGCCAACACCTGGACCCATACTTTTGACGTGCCGATGCGTTGAGACTGCCCTTGTCTCCAGAATTTTTGTTGGCCGACCGGGGCATTTTCCAGTTACACTCATTGCTCATAGATGAACAACGGTGCCATGATTGAAGTATCCGACCTGACCAAGCGTTATGCCGGGCATACCGCCGTTTCGTCGGTCTCCTTCACCGTTGGCCGCGGTGAAATCGTGGGCCTGCTGGGCCCCAACGGCGCGGGCAAAAGCACCACCATGCGCATCCTTTCGGGCTTCATGCCCGCCACTTCCGGCACCGTGCATGTGGCGGGGTTCGACGTTTTTGCGCAGTCCGATGAGGTCCGGCGGCGCATCGGTTACATGCCGGAAAATAATCCCCTCTACCCCGAGATGCGCGTCCGCGAATACCTCAAGTTCCGCGCCCGCCTCAAGGGATTGAACCGCCAGCGCTCACGCGACCGCGTGGACACCGTGCTCCAGCGCTGCGGGCTGGCGGACGTCAGTAAAAAAATCATCGGCCATCTCTCCAAGGGCTACCGCCAGCGCGTGGGACTGGCCGACGCCCTCGTCCACGAGCCGGAGCTCATCATCCTGGACGAGCCGACCATCGGCCTGGACCCGAACCAGATCCGCTCCGTGCGCGAACTCATCAAGGAACTGGGCCAAACCCATACCATCCTCATCTCCACGCACCTGTTGCACGAGGCTGAACTCACCTGCAACCGGATGATCATTCTGCGCGAGGGTAAAATTCTCGCCGAGGGCACGCCCGACGAATTGCAGCACTCGATGAGCAAGAGCGCCCAGGTGATCGCCGAGATCGCCGCGCCCATGGCCGAGTTGCGCCAGTGCTGGGATGAAAGCGCGGATGTGGCGCTCTTCGATATCGCCCCGGTTGACGGTGATTATTTCCGCTGCGCCCTTACCCCGCGCGATGAAGTCGAACTGCGCCCGCTGGTCTTCTCGCTGGCAAAAGAGCGCGGCTGGAAACTCAGGGAACTGACCCGCCGCCGGCATTCGCTGGAAGATATCTACGTGCGCCTGACCCGGTCGCCCGAAGAAGAGGAGGAACAAGACTGATGCACGTCTATTGGACTCTGATCCGCCGCGAATTGTCCGCCTATTTTTTCTCGCTGACCGGTTACGTGGTCATCGCCGCGGCGGTGTTCCTCACCGGGGCGAGCTTCGCCTTGCTCCTGGTGAAACTCCAGGACATGGCCACCCCCATGCCGATCACCGAGCTGTTCTTCGCCACGCCCTTTTTCTGGCTCATCCTGCTGCTGACCGCGCCGGTCATCACCATGCGCCTGTTCGCGCACGAGAAGTTTTCGGGCACCTTTGAGACGCTCATGACCGCGCCGGTGAGCGACCTGCAGGTGGTGCTGGCGAAATTTTCCGCCGCGTGGATTTTTTACATGCTCATGTGGCTGCCGTTGATGGCCAACATCATCATCCTGCGCCGCTATACCAGCGACCCCTCGGCATTGGACGCCGCGTCAGTGGGCGGCACCTGGCTGGGCGTGGGCCTGCTGGGCGGCGCGTTCATGGCGATGGGCTGTTTTGCCTCGGCGCTCTCGCGCAGCCAGATCATCGCCGCCATGGTCTGCCTGGTGGGCGGCGTGAGCCTCTTTCTGTTGAGCTTCCTCGGGGAAAAACTGGATGCCGGCACGGGCTGGTGGGGCCAGTGTTTCGCCTATCTCAACCTTTTTGACCACATGGATGATTTTGCGCGCGGCGTGGTGGACACCCGGCCGGTGGTGTTCCTGCTGAGCCTGACGGGGCTGTTTTTATTCCTGACCCTGGGCGTTGTGCAAAGCCGCCGCTGGAGATGACATGGCCACCGATTTTTCCACCCGAAAAACTTTTTCCCGCGGCCGCAAATGGGCGGCGGGCTTCAATGCGCTCGTCGCCGTCGCCGCCGTGCTGGCCATCGGCGGGATGCTGAATTACATCGCCACCGAACATTTCACCCGCCTCGAACTCGGCGCGTCCCGACAGGCGCGCATCTCGCCACAGACCGATCGCGTGCTGCGCTCCATCACCAACCGCGTGGATGTGACCGTTTTCTTCGACGCGCAGGGCCAGGAAGAATTGTTCAACCTGACCACCACGTTGTTGCGCGAGTACAACTACATCAACCCACTCATCGTCTGCAAGGCGGTCGACCCCGTACGCGACCCCGCCACGGCTGAATTGATCCTCAACCGGTATAAGCTTACCGGCCTGAAGAACAAGAATTTCATCGTCATCGACTGCGAAGGCCGGACCAAGGTGATCTACGAGAGCGAACTTTCCGAGTACGACATCAATTCCGTGCTGGCGGGCCAGAGCAAGGAATTTCGCCGGAAGGCCTTCAAAGGCGAGATGCTCTTCACCACTGCCATCTTCAACCTGGCCAATCCGCGGCAGTTCAGCGTCTATTTCCTCACCGGCCACGGCGAACACGACCCCAACCAGGTTGAAAATCCCCACGGCTACTCCAAGTTTGCCACCATCCTCCAGGAAAAAAACAACGTCCAGTGGCAGAAACTTTCCCTGCTAGGCACCAACGATGTCCCCGCCGACTGCCAGTTGCTGGTCATCGCCGGACCCCGCCTGCCCTTCACGGATGACGAACTGGACAAGATCGGGCGTTACCTCAAGCAGGGCGGCCGGCTCTTCGCGTTGATGGGGAACATGGCCTATTCCGAAAGCCAGCGCACCGGCCTGGAAAAACTGCTCGCCCAATGGGGCATCGGCGTGGCCGACGACATGGTGTTCGACCCGAAAAATTCCCCCACGGGCAACGACCTTCTGGCTGCCAAGCTGAACCCCACCCATCCCATCACCAAGGCGCTCTTCTCGGAAGATGAGGATATGCGCCTGCGGCTGGTCCTGCCGCGCGCGGTCGGCAAGTCCAGCACCGCCCCCACCGGGCCGGACGCCCCGCGCGTGGACGTGCTGGCCTCCACCAGCGACGGGGGCATCGAGGCCAGCGAGCTCCGGAACGGCGCACCCTACCGCAACCCCTACACCGACCAGCAGGCCTCCTTCCCGCTGATGGCGGCGGTTGAACAGGGCAACGTCCAGAACATCACCAGCGAACGGGGCGACGCGCGCATCGTGGTGGTGGGCGATTCCCTCTGCCTGGACAACGAACTCATCGACACCACCCCGGCCAACCATTACTTCGCCGCCCTGGCCGTGGACTGGCTGCTGGACCGGCCGCAAGTTCTGCTCGCGGGCCTCCTGCCCCGGCCCTTGAAGGAATACCGCGTCGTGATGAGCCAGCAAAAGTTGCAGATCATCGAGGCCATTTTCCTGGCGGGCATGCCGGGCGCGGTGCTGCTCGTGGGCGGCTTTGTCTGGTGGCGCCGGCGCAAATGAAAAATGAAACCGCGCGGCACATTGCTCTTGGTTTGCGTGGCGGCCGGGCTGTTTGCCTTCATCTATTTCTTTGACCGCCTGCCGCATCCCGTGAACCACACGGGCCCCGGCCCGGTGTTCCCCACGCTCAAGCCCGCGTCCGTCTCCGCGGTGCGGGCCCAGGCCGCCGGCCAGCCGGAAGTGTCCCTCGAACGCACGAATGACAGTTGGCGCATCGTCAGCCCGATTGCCGCACCTGCCAGCACCGTCGTGGTGAACAATCTTCTGCAGACCCTCGCCGGGCTGAACTGGCATTCGCGCCTCACCGCGGCGGACCTGGACGAACATGCGGATGCGAACCACGATTTTGGCTTTGCCCCACCACAGTACACGTTCAACCTCCAACAGGACGGACAGTCATTGAAAGTCCTCCTGGGCTCGCGCACGCCCTTCGGCGATGAGTTGTTCCTGCGGGCGGGCGACGGGAAGGAGGTTTACGTCGTGGATGTGTCGCTGCTGAAATACGTCCCGCCCACGCCGGACGACTGGCGCGATCCCTCGCTGGTCAGCCTGAACGGCCTGGCCTTCAACCGGCTGATCGTCACCAACGGCACCAAGGTTTTCGAACTGCAGCGCAACGGCACCAACCATCTCTGGAGCGTCACCCGTCCGTTGGGGGCCCGGGCCGACAGCGCCAAGGTGGACGACCTTCTGGCCAAGCTGGCCAAACTCAGGGTCAGCCACTTCATCACCAACGACCCCAGGCCCGACCTCGATTCGTTCGGCCTGCTGCCCCCGGCGCTGACCCTTGATCTGGCGCAGGACAGCAATGACGTCCTCACCGTGGATTTCGGCAAAAACCCGACGAATTCCACCACGCAGGTCTATGTCCGCCGCAGCGACCAAAACGGCATCGCCCTCATCGCCGCTGAGGCCATGACTCCTTGGGCCGGTTCTTACGAGGATTTCCGGGAGCGCAGCCTGCTGGACCTAGCCGCGGAACCCCCGGATGAAATTGAGGTCCACGGCGCGGATAATTTCACGGTCCAACTCCAGTCCAACGACGTCTGGCGCATCGAACCGCCTTACGATTTTCCGCTCGACGCTGCGCTCATGCGCGGATTTCTCGGCAACCTGGCCGAATTGCAGGCGACCCAGTTCGTCAAGACGGTCGTCACCGAGCCCGACCTGCCCACCTATAACCTCGCGCCGCCAGCTCTCCGCTTCATCCTCAAGCCCGCCGACACCAACCTAGCGCCCGTCCAGCTCGATTTCAGCACGCCGCAAGACGGCAAGGTCTTCGCACGCCGGAGCGACGAGACCTGCGTCTACGCCCTGCCCGCCGCCGAACTGGCGCCCCTGCCGGACGCCGGGTGGAAATTGCGCAAGCGGCAGATCTGGGATTTTAACGAGACGAACGTGGCCGCGATGACGTTGCGCCAGGACGGCCAAACGCGTCAATTGCTCCATGGCGGCACCAACGAATGGGCGTTCGCCCCCGGCTCGCAGGGAGTCATCAATAATTTCGCCATGGAAGAAGCCGCCCACCGGCTGGGCGGGCTGACCGCCGCCGCGTGGGTGGCGCGCAATGAGACCAATCTGGCGCCGTTCGGCATCACGTCCAATTCCATGCAGCTGGATTTGGCCGTAAAGCAGGCCGGCCAGACGAACACCTTCAGCTTGCAGCTCGGCGGCGTCTCCTCCAACCAGCTTTATTATGCCGCCACCACGCTGGCTGGTGATTATCTCGTCTTTGAACTTCCGCCCCAGCTTGGCGAATTGATCCATATCTACCTGGTCCAGCCGTCCGCCCCCTGAGGTATGCCGGAACCCGCCCAAAAAAAATTCTGGCGGCGCGCGCGGGTTTATTTCCGCCACTTCCGCATCACGATCCTGCTCTGCATCCTCGCGTTCATCATCGTCCTGCTTTACTTCAACGTCTGGGGCCTGCCGGGATTCATCAAGCGTCCGCTGCTGGAGAACCTGCGCGCCCATGGCCTGCAGGTTGAATTCAAAGATCTCCGCCTGAGCTGGCACCGCGGGCTGGTGGCCTACAAAGTCCGCTTCGTCCAGGCGCAAAACCCCACTGCGCCGCGCATTTCGGCCGAGCGCGTGGAACTGGCCCTCAACGGCGCGCAACTGCTGCGCCATCTGAAATTCCAGATCGGCGGGCTGGTCATCCACAATGCCCGCGTGGCCTGGTCCCTGCCGGACACGAACGAGTTCGCCTTGGAGAACGTTTATGCCGAACTCCGTTTTTTGCCCGGCGACCAATGGCAGTTGGACAATCTCCAGCTCAAGCTCGGCCCCGCCCAGATCCGCATCGGCGGCACCCTCACCAACGCCTCCGCCATCACCGGTTGGAAGATGTTCCAAGGAACCGCCACCAACGGCGCCGCGCAAAACATCCCGGCGCGCCTTCAGGAGATTTCCGCCCGCCTCGCCGAGCTTCAGTTCGCCCATCCCCCGGCAATCCGGCTCAATTTCTCCGGCGATGCGCTTCACCCTGAATCGCTGCTGGTCACCCTGCGCGCCCGGCTGGATGAAGGCGGCCTGATCGTCCTGGCCGCCATCAACCCCAGCACCCGCGAACTGCGCTTTGAAGGCGGCTCCAACTTCGACCCGCAGAAACTCCGCCCCGTGCTGCCGGAAAAGGCCGCCGAATGGATCGCCCAGTTCGCCTGGGAACAGGCGCCAGATCTGCGGGTCGCCGGCTCGTTGATCCTGCCAGCCGACCGGCCGGCGGACCTAAGCGAAGCCATCGTCAGCTCGGCGAGGCTCAGCGGCTGGTTCAAGGTCCTTGATGGTTCTTTCCGCGGCATCTCGGCGCTCGCGGCTGAGTCGCACTTCACCTATTCCAATCACGTCCTGGAATTGCCCGACTTGGTCATCACCCGGCCCGAGGGAGAATTGGCCGCCGCATATCGGACGGATGACCGCACGCAGGATTTTTACTGGCATCTGCACGGCACCTTCGACCCGCAAGCCATCCGGCCGTTGCTCGATCCGCCCGCCCTGCATGTGCTCGACCTGGTGCATTTCACCGTCGCCCCGGTCATCGACGCCGATCTATGGGGCCGCTGGCATGACCACGACCGGCTGGGAGTGCAGGCCGATGTCACCGTGGCCAGCAATTTCACCTTCCGCGGGGAAACCGCCGCCAGCGTTCACACGCAGGTCGAATACACCAACCTCTGGCTCAAGCTCGTCGAACCCCGCCTGCAACGCGCCGGCGGGCAATACGCTTCATTCAGCGGGGTGGACGTGGATTTCGCGCACCAGATGCTTTACCTCAGCAACGGCGTGTGCCGGATCGATCCGGCGGCGGCCACGCGGGCCATCGGCACCCGCACCGCCCGGATCATGGAGCCGTACCAATTTCTCACCGCGCCCTCCGGACGCGTCAACGGCACGGTATCGCTCGGAAACGACCACCTCGCCGACCTGCATTTCTCGGTCGATGGCGGACCGTTCCACTGGTGGAAGTTGAATGCGACGCACGTCGCCGGCAACGTCGACTGGGTAAATGAGACGCTGGTCGTCACCAACGTGGCAGCGGATCTTTACGGGGGAAATGTGGCGGGCGCGTTGAACGTCAATTTCCATCCCGCGGTGGGCAATGATTTCGCCTTTGACTTCACGATGGACAATTCCAGCCTTGGCCCGCTCGTGGCCGACCTCTCGCACATCACCAACGGAATGGAAGGCTACATCAGCGGCCGGCTCGTGGTGACCCACGCCAATACCGACGTGCCGGGAAGCTGGCAGGGCGGAGGCCATGTCAAGCTGCGCAACGGCCTGCTTTGGGAAATCCCGGTCTTCGGCGTGTTCGCCCCCGTGCTCAACGCCTTCTACCCCAACCTCGGCAGCGGCCGGGCCAGCAGCGGCTCGGCCAACTTCACCATCACCAATGACGTCATCCGCTCGGACAACCTGGAGCTGAATTCACCCGCGATGCGCATGGAGTACCGCGGCACGGTGGATTTCAACGGCGATATCAACGCCCACGTCGAGGCGGAGTTGCTCCGGGGCACCTGGGGCATCGGGCCGCTGGTCAGCACCGTGCTCTGGCCCATCACCAAAATCCTGGAATACAAGGTCACCGGCGACCTCTCCAATCCGAAAGTCAAACCGCTCTACCTCCCCAAGGCGTTTCTCTTCCCGTTCCATCCCATTGAAAGCTTAAAGGAGCTGATGCCAGCCAACACGAACGCGCCGCCTAAATTCACGAATCCACCCCCGGAAATTAAGCCCTAACCGCGACGACCTCCGGCTGCCGGCGGGAAGCGGGAACCGGTCGCTGATCGCGGACCGTTTCTCCGAAGAGCTTGCCGGCCAGATTGGTGAGAGATTGGCCGGAAAGGCGCACTTTCATGCGTTTCCGCAACCAACCCGAGGGCGGATGCCAGTTGTAGAAGCCGATCAATTCACTTTTAAGGTCATCAAGGCTCGTCGTCTTCCCCACCTGACGGATCAATTCGAGGTCCGGCAGGAAAAAACCGGGGTTCACCCGCCACAGGACACGCGCCAGCGGCAGGCCCTTGGGACAAACGCACTGCCATAGCACCGTGGATTCAAAGTCATCCGGTGCGCATTTGTATCTGGCGCAAAACAGATCGTGAAAATTGGGCGTCTCCATAAGCTGCATTCCTCACCGGCGCACGCAGCGCGACCGCCCAGTGCCTGTTCCCAGCACGGACGCGCAAGCGTCGTCGTCGTTGATTATAACCCCGGCCCAAAAAAGCGTGTGTTAAAAACCGGCGTCGATTGTGACAAACAGGCATTTGCACGGGACAGGCGATCTCTTCATTTCGCACGTCCGGCAATACTGGATGACATTGACCACAAATTCCTTGCAGCCCGGACAGCACGATTTGTTGAGATTTCTGTTAATGGTTTCCCGCCATCGGCGACTCATCTGTGGGCAGTGAACGTCTTTCGGAAATCGTGATTCAAGAGAATCCGCCGGGAACTGCTGCCGGAACCATCATACCAACCAACTCAAAGCACGATGAAAACAAGCACGAAAGTATTGCTGGCGGCCGCGATCGCCGGGGCCATCACCGCCCCGGTCCTGGCACAGAACTCCAGCACCAAAGCCTCCGATAACCAGCCCAGTTCCGTCAACGGTTGCAACGGCAAGACCAATTGCAGTGGCAAGACCAGCTGCAGCGGCAAGAGTGGCTGCAACGGCACCACCAACCAGTCCAAGTAAATCAAGCAGGCCGGGGCGGCCGAAAACCGCTCCGGCCCGCTACCAAAACACGCACGCGATGAATCCCGCCTTCAGCCACCAGTCGCTCGGCATCGGCATCGGTCTGCGCGTGCCCCACTACGACCACATCCTCTCGCGTCGGCCGACGGTGGATTGGTTCGAGATCATCTCGGAGAATTACATGGTGGATGGCGGCAACCCGATCGCCGTGCTCGACCGCATCATGGAGCAATATCAGGTCGTGCAGCACGGCGTAGGCCTCTATCCCGGCTCGGCGCAGGGTTTAAACTGGGATCATCTTCGCAAATTGAAACGTCTCGTCCAGCGCACCAAGACCCCCTGGGTTTCAGACCATCTTTGCTGGGGCAGCGTGGACGGCACCTACAGTCACGACCTCCTGCCCCTGCCCTACACTCGCGAGGCGGCGGCCAAATGCGCGGAGAACCTCCGCATCGCCCAAGATTTTCTCGAAGTACCCTTCGCCGTGGAGAACGTCAGCAGCTACGCGGAGTTTCATGATTCCACCATGACCGAATGGGAATTTCTGGCCGAAGTGGTGGACAAGGCCAAGTGCGGAATTTTGCTGGATGTGAACAACATCTACGTCTCCTCCGTCAACCACGGTTTCGACCCGCTCGATTACGTGGAAAATGTCCCGCACCATCTCGTGGCCCAGATGCACATCGCCGGGCATTCCCGCTACGAACGCTTCATCATCGATACCCACGACCATCCCGTCATCGACCCCGTGTGGAAGCTTTACGCCCGCGCGATCGAACTGTGCGGCCCCACGCCCACGTTGCTGGAATGGGACGACAAAATCCCGCCCTTTGAAGAAGTCCACGCCGAGGCCCTCAAGGCCCGCCGCTACTGGAATCATGCTGTCAAAACCCACAGTCAGGAGGTTGCCCATGCCGTCTGAAACGGACCTGCTCGCGCTCCAGCGCAATTTCATGGCTGCCATCCGGGAGCCGATCTACGGCGGCAGCCGCAAACTCAGCTCCCTGCCACCGCGCGACGGCGCGGTTTCGTCCCAATTTGCGGCCCTGGCGGAAAGTGAAATCCGCTCCACGCCTAATCTCGAAGCCACCGAACGATTGGAACTCTATCACCGTCAGTATTGGTTCCGGTTGCTCGACACCATCAGCGAAGATTTTCCCGCGCTGAAGCACCTACTGGGTGAGGATGCATTCTGGAGACTGATTGAGGCCTATCTGGAACAAGTCCCGTCCCGCAGCTATAACATGCGGCATCTCGGCAGCGGGCTGGCCGATTTTATCGAACGCAACAGCAGTCTCGCCGGCGCGCATCCTGTTCACACCGCCGAACTGGCCCGGTTGGAATACACCCTGTGCGATATCTTTGACGCCGCCACGTTCCCGCCGGTCGCCGCCGAGAATCTCGGACAAGCCCGGCTGACCCTTCAGCCGCATGTGCGCCTGCTCGCCTTGCGCACCCGCGTGGATGAGATCCGGCAATTCGCCAAGGAAGCCGAAATCCCTGCCGAACTGCTCGCGCCGCCCACCGACGAGCCCCAATTTCACGTCGCCGTCTCCCGGCATCAAGGCCGCGCCACGGCCCGCCGCCTGCCTGCGCAGGCCTTTTTGCTCCTGCAATCCATCAGTGAAACCGGCTCTCTGGAAACAGCCTTGGAATCGATGCCCGATGTCAACGTCATCGAGCTGGGCAACTGGTTCCGGGACTGGACGGAACTCGGCTGGCTGTGCGAACACCAAGCCGCCAATTCGTCTTCCGAGATTGAGGTGAAGGAAGCTCCGGCCGGTGTCCGCCCCGTCAACATCCCCGTTCAACATTCATGAAAGACATCTGCCTCGTCACCTGCACCGCCCGCCTGCTGGAATGGCTCAAACCGGTTGAGAAATTTGGCCAAAGCGTACTGCTGCTGGCCCTCCGGCTTCTGTACGGCGGGCAGTTCATCCTCACCGGCCACGGCAAGCTGGCCAATCTCGACCAGACGACGCAATTTTTTGCCAGCCTGCATCTACCCGCGCCGGGTTTCCAAGCAGTACTGGTCGGCTGCACAGAATTTTTCGGTGGCATCCTGCTGGTGCTCGGCCTGGGCACGCGCTTTGCCGCACTGCCGCTGACCATCTCGATGATCGTCGCCTATCTCACGGCGGAGCGGGCCGAGGCGTTCAAGAGCCTCGACAGTTTCACCTCCGCCACGCCCTTTCAATTTTTGCTCGCGTGCCTGTTGTTGCTGGCCTTCGGGCCGGGACGGGTGGCGCTGGATGCATTGGTCGGAGCTTGGTACAAGAAGCGGCTCGCCAGTAATGCCGGTTGATGGCAGCTTGGTCAAAATGACCAAGCCGGACAAACCAGTGCTGGAAGATTTGGTGGCCGAGGCGGATGTGCTGTATCGCTACGCGTTGCCGCGGCTGCGCAACCATCACACCGCCGAAGACCTCGTGCAGGAAACACTTGTGACGGCAGTCAGAAAATTTGATGAGTTCGAGGGCCGGGCCGCTCTAGGCACCTGGCTCACCGGCATTTTGCGCCATAAGATCCTCGACCACCTCCGCCATCTGCAACGTCATCCGGAATCCCCCGCGACGGACTTGGAATCGCCGGAAGCCGACCCCACGGCGGAATTGTTCACGGAGAACGGCGCATGGCGGTTTGAGCCGACCGCCGGGCTGGAAATTCTGGACACCGACCCCGGCCAGCTTGCCGAAAATGCCGAAATCCGCGCCGCCGTGCGGCATTGTCTCGACCGGCTGCCCGGCAACCTGCGGCGCGTCTTCATCCTGCGCGAGATCGAGGATTGTCCGACGGAGGAGATTTGCAGCGCCGCCGGCGTGACGCGCGGCAGCCTGGCCGTATTCATGCACCGCGCGCGGCAGTTGTTGCGAGCCTGCCTGCAAAAGAACTGGGGCAGATCGTGAGGCCCGCGTCATCCAAACCCAACGCCCGACAACAACCGCCGTGGTTGTATCGTGCCGCCGGACAGTTGCTGGGGCCGCTCGAAAAGTCGCTGGGCATCACCTGCCGCGATTTCGCCAAATTATCATCCGAGAAACAGGAATGTGCCCTGACTGGCGGCAAAAGAATCCGTTACCTTCTGCACCGGCTGGTCTGCGCCATTTGCCGCCGGCAGGAGCGCCGGATGCAGCATCTGAACCGGCTGGCCGGGGACGCGATCTGCAAGGAAGGTTGCGACCATTCCATCAAGCTCGCGCCGGAAGCCCGCGAACGCATCCGGGAAACGGTCGCGCAGGAAATGTCTAAAGCAGTCGGGCGGCGAGATTGAGGTAGATCAGCAGCGTGAGGATGTCCGCCAGCGCCAGGCTCACCGGCCCGGCGGCGATTTTTGGGTCCAGCTTGAACCGGTGCAATCCCGCCGGCACCACCAGCCCGATGAGGCAGGCCATCACCATGGACACCGCGATGCTGCCGCCGATGACCGCCGCCGCCACGCCCTGCCCGCGCCAAAGCCATGCGACCAACCCCACCACCAGCCCGCACGCGCCGCCCAGCATCAATGCCGTGGCCAATTCCTTGCGGGCTGCGCGCAGCAGCCACGCCCGGTCCGGCGTCCGACCCCGCAGCGCCTCGACCGTCACGATGACGGATTGCGCGCTCACGCTTTCGCTCAGGCCCAGCACGAGGGTTAGGAAAAAAGCCAGGATGATGCGCGTGGCCAGCGTGGCCTCGAAAGCCCCGGCCACCAAGGCGCAACAGATGCCGCCGGACAACGTCGCCACCAGCCACGGAAACCGCAGCCGGAAGGCCTGCCAGGACGAGGCCTTCTGCACTTCCGCCACGCGAAAGCCGATTTGCTCAAACACTTCATCCATGCTCCTGCGCTCGGTGCCCTCGCCATCCGAAAGCCCCAAAGTCTCCTCGGCAAACAGACTGACATTGACCACCCCCAGGATATGCCGTTCCGCATCCACCACCGGAAAGGCGAGATACTTGTACATGAGGAACAATTCGCATGCATCCAGCACCGAGGCGGTCGCCGGGATGGCCACCACGCGGTTGATCATGATGTCGCGCAAACGCGCCTCGGGCGCGGCCAGCAACAGCCGGCGCGTGGGCAGCACGCCGGCGAGCCGTTGCGCGTCATCTACTGCATAAAAATAGATGATCTGTTCGTCGGCGCTCTGCCTGCGGATTTGGGCCAGGGCTTCGGATACGGTGAAATCTTGCGCCAGCGCGACAAAATTTTTATCCGTGTGCCCGGCCACCGGTTCATCCATGTGTTCCATCCTCATGCCGGGAAAATAGTTCATGCGCCGCCGGAAAGGCAAAGGCGAATCGCACAAAACACTTTACATCCCCAGCCCCGGGCGCAACTTACGGGAAACAAGAGCGTTTGAAGAAAAAACTGTGGCCAATGCGGAGCGAGGATTTTTGACCTTTGACGAGGCTTCGGCGAAGGAGCATGCCCATCATGGGCCTGTGACTGAGCCGAAACGAAGTCAAAGGTCAAAAAGACCGCTTGGCTGTTTTTCTGACTTTGTCACTAACCGCACGGCTACAGTTTTTCTGAAAATGCTCTAAAACCAAAGGATATTTATGGCCGACCCGATCATCTTCCAGCGATTCCCGTTCGTGCAGGACGCCCAGCCCGGTACGTATTACTGGTGCGCCTGCGGACGTTCCAAAAGCCAGCCGTTCTGCGACGGCAGCCACAAGAGCCTGCCTTAAGATTTTCGCCCCCTCTCGTTTTCGCTCCCTCTCGTAAAAACATAAGTCCCCGCCCGACCTTTCGGTCAGACGGGGACAAATGGGGGATGGGAGTTCGCCAAGCTCTCTTTCCCGGGCCGGCATTTGGCGCGCCCTTGCGGGGCTGCCGGCTTCCCGACGCCATTCTCCACGGCAGGCGGAGTTTTCGGCCTCATAGCAGGGCCGTCCAGCATCTTGCGACACTGAATTATCGAGCGAGGCCTCTGAGCTCGTTTGGGCTGGTGGTTGCGGCCACCGGCTTACGAACCAGGTGAAGACACGTTTGCGATCTTTTTGTTCGCGTCTCCACCGTTTGCACCGGGACGGCCATCGCTGCTGGCGATGCGTTGGCCCGGTACCACGGGTCTGACCTCTTAACTCTCAAGTTGCTTTCGCTCACAAGCCAGCGGTGCCGTTTTTTGACATCGCCGGCGTTTCGGAAGCTTTTGCCGGGCCTTGCCCAAGCCCGGTATGCTTCCCGAACCCGCGCTCATTTTGTCCCGCCTTTCGGCGTCTTTCGTTTGGCGTATCCCCTGTTGGAGACCGCCAGAGTCGCGCGCTTCGTGCTGATGCGCAGCAGCAACTATTACCCTCAGGGTAACTGCGATTCGCCCGGGCTCGAAACCCGCCCGGACTACTTGACCCGGCTCGGAACGGTTTCTCATCGCTCCTCGCCGCCAAGTTCCTTTTTCGCGTTACTGACAATGCGCGAACACTGTCAGAGGAACTGGTGAATTTTGCCTGCTTAGCCGGACCTTGCGGTCCGGTTTGCCAGGGGCGGGACCAACCAGCCTGGTCCTGCCTTTCCCCAGTTGCCTGGGATCATCTCCGGGTGTTTCGCGCAGGTTTTATCCCGCGCCAACCTTCCCAGGTTCTTTCAATGAACTGGTTAAACCTTAGCAGATATTTTCATCCTGCCCATTAATTGTTATGCACCGGGTTGTTCACCAAAACAGTGCGGTGAATAAATGGAGGATAACTCAATTTAGCCAGTAAAATCAGGGGTTCCCGGCGTTTTCTGCCGGTAATTATTCACCGCGTTTTACGGGAGGATTCGGCGGCGGTGAAAAACTTGTGAAACCAAATTGATGCAGAAAATTCTCTTTCGGCGCGGAAATCTCCACGCGCCGCCGCTGGAACGGATCAACGTAAGCCAGAAACACCGAACGCAATCCCAACGCGTCCCCTTCCCGGCCATAAAGCTCGTCGCCCACGACCGGCGTGCCGGATTGGGCCAGGTGGATGCGGATCTGATGCGTGCGCCCCGTGACCGGCCGCGCCTCGATGAGCGTCAGCTTGCCCGCGCCAGCCGCGCGCGTCTGCAAAACGCGGAAATGCGTCTCCGCCGGTTTGCCTTCGCGCGCGTCCACTTTCATCGAACCAATCCGCCGGGGATCCGGCGCCAGGGCGAGCTGGCACGTCCATTCGTTTTGTTTCGGCACGCCCTCCACGACGGCGAGGTAAATCTTCTCCATGGCGCGCGTCTCAAACAATTTGGCGCAGGCATCCAGCGAACCGCGGCTCTTGGCAAAGAGCAAAATGCCCGTGGTGTCGGCGTCCAAACGGTGAACGTAGCGCAAAAATTTCAAATTGCGCGAGCGCGCCCAAAAATCGCGCGCGTTGATGGACGATTCGATGGCGGCCTGAAGATTGCGCGTCGTCCGTTGCCAGGTGGACGGCACGAGCATCCAGCCGGGAGGCTTGTCGATAGCCAGCACGCAGCGGTCCTCGTGAAGGATGGGGATGCGCTCGGCCTTGGGGCCGCGGCCTAGTTCGATGAAATCTGGACGCGCCATATCAGTTGGTGGGCAAGGCGCCGGCGAGGACCTCGGCCATGTGGCGGGGGCGCACCGGCGCGAGTTGGGCGATCTGCTGCCGGCAACTCGTGCCGGAGGCGACCACGATGGTGCCGAAGGGCTGTTCCTGTAGTTTACGCCGCAGGGGCTCGGCGACCTTCATGGATAATTCATATTTGGCGGCCTGCATGCCGAACGCGCCCGCCATGCCGCAGCAGCCGGTGTCCAGGAGCGTCACGCGCCGGTCCGGCAACCGGGCGGCCAGCCGGTGCATGAAGGCCGCACCCGTCAGCGCCTTGGCGTGGCAATGGGAATGGATCACCATGTTGGCCGGGTCGGACTTGAAGCGCAACGCGCCCGGCTCGCGACGCAACAGGTCGTCCAGAAATTCCTCGAAGAGCCAGCAGCGCCCCGCCACCGCGTCGATACCGATCAGTTTCAATTCGCGGTAATCCTCGGCGAACATCGAGTAGCAGGACGGTTCCAAGAAAATGATCGGCGTCGCATCGCCACTGGCGTTGAGGAGGTCGAGGTTATGCTGGCCAAAGCGCATCGCCTCGGCGAGGTTGCCCTGGCTGAAGGCCGGGCGACCGCAACAGGCGCGGCCCTGCGCCAGTTCCACCTCAAAACCCGCCGCCTCGAGCACCTTCACCGCCGCCATGCCGATATGCGGCTCATGGTAACGCACGAAGGTATCGTCCCACAGAATCACCCGCCCGCGGTTCTGGCGGGTGCGCGGGTGCTTGGCGAACCAAGTGTCGAATCGTTCCTTGGCGTAATGCGGCAGGGTGCGTTCCTTGGAAATATCAAAGACCTGCGCCATGAACTGCCGTGCGAAATAAGAATCCAAAACCATGTTGCCCAGCCAGGGAACCTTGCAGCCAAGCCTGCCTAACGTATCGACAGCGCTGAAGACCCGCTGGCGCAGCGTGAGGCCATGACGCCGAATGCGGGCGTACTGCAATTCGGCCTTAAGCAAGGCCAGGTTCACATTGGAGGGGCACTCGGTCAGGCAGGCCTTGCACGAGAGACAATTGCTCAGCGCGGCATCCAGTTCTGCGCTGCGCAATGGGTCGCGATGCTCCATCCCCCGATGTTCCAGTGCCGCGCGGATGATGTTAGCGCGGCCACGCGTGGACATGTATTCCTCGCCGGTGGCGATGAACGTGGGGCACATCGTAGGAGCTTCCTTGCGGCAGCCGCCGCAACCATTGCACTGCTCCAGATTCCGAACGAATGAGCCGTCCCGCGCGGAAAATGCCAGTACCGGCTCGAACGGCAGTTGCAGCGAGTGGTCGGGCGTGACGCGGAGGTTCTTATCGAGCCGGTAACGGCCGTCCGCAATGAGCTTGCCGGGATTGAATAGATTGTGCGGGTCGAAGGCCGTCTTGATCTGCCGCATCATCGTGTACAACTCTTCGCCGACCTGTTCGCGGAGAAATTCCGTGCGCGCGATGCCCACGCCGTGCTCCGCGCAGAACGACCCCTTGAACTGACGCACGAGCGCCGCGACTTCCCCGCTGATCTCGCGGAATTTTTTGACGTCCGCGCCCGAGTGCAGATCCAGCACGGGTCGGACGTGCAGCAGGCCCGAGGCGGCATGGCCGTAAAACGAGGCGTCCAGGCCCATCCGGCGCATGATCTTTTCCAGACCCGCATGATAGGCGGGCAAATCTTTCGGGCGCACGGCGGTATCCTCGATGCAGGTGACCGGCTTGGCGTCGCCGCGCCGGCTGGTGAGCAGAGAGAGCCCGGCCTTGCGCAGCGTCCAGAACTGGTTGATCTCGGCGAGCGTTTGCAGGACTTTTTTGCGGGTGCCCAGCTTGAGCTTTTCAAACGCCGCCATCTTGTCTTCCACGTCGCCGTAAAATTCCACCGCCAACACCGAGGCGCACGGTTGCTCGTCAAATTCAAGCAGCGCCCGCGACGCCTGAAACGCCCGGCGCCCGTGCGTCTGGTCGATAAGGATGCGGTCGAGATGCTCGATGGCCACAGGGTTCAACGCCAACAGTTCCGTGGTCGCCTGCATCGCCTCGGTGACGGAATCAAAGAAAATCAGACCCACGCCGATCTCGTCCGGCAACGGCACGACCTTGATCTCGGCGGAGATGATGGCGGCCAGCGTGCCCTCGCTGCCGGCAAGGAGTTTCAGCAGGTTTCCCGGGTCGCGCGCCAGACGCTCCAACGCATAGCCCGGCCAGCGCTTGACCAGTCCACTGGGACGGCGCTCGGAGATCTCCAGCCCGTTGAGCATCATCATGTCCTCGAGCATGTGGCATAACTGCTTCAACTCCGCCACGGGCTGCGAGCCGATCTTGACGATGCGCCCATCGCTCAGCACAGCCTCCAGTTCCACCAGATGATCGAGCGTGGTGCCGTAGAAGGAAGCGCGCGCGCCGGAGGAATTATTGCCGATCATCCCGCCGATGGTAGCCCGGGAACTGGTCGCCACGTCCGGAGCGAAAGTCAGGTTGAGGGGATTAAGATATTCGTTGAGCTGGTCGAGCACCACGCCCGCGCCGACGCGGACGGTCATTTTATCCCGGTCAAAATCGGTGATCTGCCGGTTGAAACGCGCAAAATCCACCACCACGCCATCGCCCAACGCTCCGCCGACCAGCCCCGAACCGGCCCCGCGCGGCGTGACCGAGACCCCCGCCTGCGCGGCCGTGCGGATGATGGAACTGGCCTGCGTCGCGTTGCGCGGAAACGCCACGGCCAACGGCTCGATCTGGTGATGCGACGCGTCGGTGGCATAGCTCTGCCGGGTGACGTTGTCGAAGGCGAGTTCACAATTCGCCGTCGCCAGGACCGCATGTTGTTGGGTGAGCGTCATTGTCAGCTGCCGGATGCGGGAGTCTAGAACCACTCCCGCCATCGGACAATCTCAATCCGGGGCAGAGTGTCCCGCGGCAGGTCAATCTTTGAGGATCCGCCGCGCGGACTGGCGGACGATCTCAAGCAACTCCGGCGGCTTCACCACGCGGGCATCGCCGCCCCAATTCAAGACCCAGCGGGAAATTTCCATAAGGCTGGAGAGCTTCAGGGTCAATTCCACGCCGCCGTCCTTCAAATCCTTTAGCTGTTGCGATTCATGCCACTTCTTTTCGCGGACGTAATCAGCCGCGCGGGCGTTGAAGCGGATAACCACGTCGTAGTCGCCCTCGCCGGAATGGACGCCAAAACTGTCGCGCAACCGGTTCTCCAGCGAAAATTTTCGGGAGCGCTCGAAGGTCGTGCCCGTCAATTTGACAGACTGCATCCGGCCCGGGACAAAGGTGCGGATGTCGCGCCGGCCATGGTCGTAGGCGAACAGAAACCATTCGCCGTTGATGTTGGCGAGGTGATACGGGTCCACGAGGCGCGTCTCGGGCTTTTTCTGGCCCGGCTTGCGGTAGGTCAGCTCAATCTGCCGGCGTTCGGCGGAGGCAGTCGCCAGCGTCTCAAAAATCTTCAGGTCCAGGATCGGCTCGGCGCGGGTGCGGAAGGAGATGGTCTGCTGCACATCGGCAAAATTGAGCGAGATGGTATCCGGCAGCGATTGCTCCATCTTTTTGACGGCCGAGAGCAGCGGCTTCTCAAAGCTCGTGCCGCGATATTGCTGGAGGGCCTTCTCCGCCACCACCAGCGCGAACAGTTCGCCCTCGGTGATCTGCATGGTGGGAAAGGCGCTCACTTCGCCCGTGTAAAAAAAGCCGTATCGGCGGGCATCGTATTGGATGGGCAACCCCATCCGGTCGCGCATGAATTCGATGTCCCGGTGGATGGACTTGGGGCTGACCTCGAACTCAGCAGCCAGGGCGTTGGCGTTGGGAAACTTGCCGGATTGGATCGCCTGATGGATCCGTAGCATCCGCTCAAGGGGCGGTCGAGACTGAGGCGACGTTGAATCCGGTCTGATCATTACGGCTAGCTATAGCTGAATCGCGCAGAACCATCAACCCGTCAATATCATCACTGACCCGGCCCGAGCGCAGGAACACCACCCGGCGATAACCGCGTTGAGCCAAATCCGTCTGCCAATCCTGCATGGTTTGGTCGATATTACCCCAATAACCGACCACCACGACGGCCAAGTCGCGTCCAATATCAGGACGCTGAATGTCTTGCAGGACATCCGTCTTGGTCTTCAGCGGCAGAAAACCACCCTCGCGGGTGTCCGGCTTGGTGATATAAACCGAGGCCGGCCCGTAATAAATGACCACTAGATTGGCCCGGTCGCTGTCATGGAAGCGCGTGCTGGTGCCGCTCTGGCCATCCAGCGAGCCACAGGAAACGATAAAAAGGGGAAAAAGGGCCATCAGTGCCCAGCGGATCATTGTCGTCATTCTCATGACAACCAATACAGCGGGTTGCGTGCCACCCGGGAAACGACCACAAGATAGAAGAACGGCGAAACGTTTCCGTTTCGCCGTTTGAAAAATTAGCCGGAATTAACAGGCGTTTGAGCGCTCAGTTACCCTTTTCGAGCTTGGCCAGCAACTCGTCGTTGGTCTTATGCTTCTTAAGCGCGGCGGTGAGCGTTTCCATGGCCTCGATGGGGTTCAAATCCACCATCATACGGCGCAATTTGCGCACGGCCTCGATGTTCTTCGGCGCGAAAAGTTTCTCTTCCTTGCGCGTGCCGGATTTGGGGATGTCGATGGCCGGAAACAGGCGGCGGTCGGACAACTTGCGGTCAAGGATCAGCTCCATGTTACCCGTGCCCTTGAACTCCTGGAAAATCAATTCATCCATGCGCGACCCGGTATCGACCAGGGCCGTCGCCAAAATGGTCAGCGAACCGCCGTGCTCAATCTTGCGGGCGGAGGCGAACATCTTGCGCGGAATCTCCAGCGCACGGGCATCCACGCCGCCGGTCATCGTGCGGCCGCTGCCGCCATGAACGCTGTTGTAGGCGCGGGCCACGCGGGTGAGCGAATCGAGCAGCACGAACACGTCCTTGCCCGTCTCGACCATGCGCCGGCAGCGCTCGATCATGAAACGCGAGAGGCGCACATGCGTCTCCAAATCCTGGTCGTTGGAAGAGGCCACCACTTCGGCCTTCACCGAACGTTGAAAATCCGTGACTTCCTCGGGCCGCTCGTCGATGAGCAGCACCATCACATGCACCTCGGGATGGTTGGCGGTGACGGCGTTGGCGATCTGTTTGAGGATGGTGGTCTTGCCCGTGCGCGGCGGGGCGACGATGATGCCGCGCGTACCCTTGCCGATGGGCGTGACCATGTCGATCACCCGCGTCTCGATCAGGTCGGGCGCGGTCTCGAGCTTGAATTTCTCGATGGGATCGATGGTCGTGAGATTCTCAAAGCGAACGGCCTTGGTGTAATCGGCGAAGACCAGGCCGTTGACCTTTTCCACGGTCTTGAGCTGGGGGCTGTTGCCGCGGTGCGGCGGCTGGGTGGTCCCCTCGATATGGCAGCCTTCCCGGAGGAAACTGCGCTTGATCGTGTCCGGCGTCACAAAGATGTCCGTCGGCTTGGGGTGGAAATGGTTCGCCTCGGTGCGGAGAAAGCCAAAACCTTTTTCGGAGATTTCGAGATAACCCGAACCGCTGTTGTTGTTGCTAGTAGTGTTGCCGGTCTGGCCGGTCTGTGCCTCTGTGTTCATAACTTTACGAGTTGATTGGGAAGTCCCGTTTGCCCCAAGACGAAAAATGAATTTTGAATCTTTGGAAATTCAGGCCGAAGAGCGGATTGCCGCTGCGGCCACCGAGACTTGCTACAGGGGCAATCTACGCAATTCCCCCAAAAGCGCAACAATAATTTTCATCATCCAATTAGGCCGCCTTACGGCTGGCGGAGGTGGTCCACCTCAATCCGGCCAAGGTCGTTCGCCCCGAGTTCCAGGAGCGTGGCGTTTTGGAAGAGCAACGAATTTGTCTGGGTGGCGGGGAATCCCGCCTGCGCCCGCTGACGCACCAAATCGTCCACGGAAAGCGCGTCCAGCGCCACCGGGTCGCGGCTGACCCGGAGCTGGTTCAAGACAACGGAGTAATGGAGCTTCCCCTCTTGGCTACCCTCATACTGGCACAGCAACGCGTCAACGATGTTCAGCGCCACGCGGTCGCCCAATTGCGGCAGTGCGTAGATTTCCGGGACGGCCCGGGCCATCCGGTCGGGATCGCCCTCGAACCGCGCCGTGTTGTCCACGCTCCCCATCGTCAAACCGTAAAGATTGCCCGCCACGCCCGTATCGTAATTATTCAACAGCGGCGTGATGTTGATGATCTTGGTCATGCCCTGCGTGACGAGTTTGCTCACAAACGATTTCCGGCCCACGCCGTCGCCTTTGGCCTCGAACTCCAAATCGCCCCAACGCAAATTGCCCAGCAGCGGCGTGTCGTAAAAAACCTTCGGGTCGTAGCCCTCGTCCCGACTGCCTGCCAGTTGGACCCCATAACGCGCGGCCAGCCGGCCATACCCGGCCCGCCGTAAATCCGACAGCTTGCGGTCCCAGATGATGATGTGATTGGAGGCCACCTGCGCCGCCATAAGATCCCGGATGACCGCCTCCACCACTGCCGGACGGGTGCCGCTGTTCGGACCCGGCACGGAATCGATCTTCAATCCCACCACGTCGCCCGGCGAGACAAAGGCGCTCCAGGCCGAGGCCACGTTGTTGCTGCCGGTCAGGCGGAGCACCGCCTCGTCCAGCATGCCTTGGATGACTTCCGAGCGCGGTTGGTATGCCTCCGTCGCCAGCGGATTTTCGACGGTCACCACGCGGGCTGGCACGTTTTTCGCATCCGTGGAAAAGAGCTGGGCCGCAGGAGCCGGGGCGGCATGAAAGAATACCGCCAGTCCCGCGAGTAACGCGAGCTGGCAAGACCGGATTTGTTCCAATGGCGCGTTTCTTGACACTAGCGAGCGCGGATGTTACCAACATCTCCAATGCTGACCATAAAAAACCGATTGGCGACAGGCACAGTGACTGTTTTTGCCGCCATCGGCCTCGCATTGTTCTGCTCCGGCTGCAAACCGCCGGGTGCCCGCGCGTTGCTTGAAGGCAAACGCCTTCTGTCCCAAGGCAAGGCGGCTGAGGCCATTGCACCGCTTCAGAACGCCGCCCTCCTGCTCTCCACCAACGCCAATGCCTGGAATTACCTCGGCCTGGCCTGTCACGCCGCCGGGCAACCCACCGAGGCCGTGCAGGATTATCAAAAGGCGCTCAGCCTCAACCCCAACCTCGTCGAGGCCCATTATAATCTGGGCTGCCTGTTGCTCGAACAGGGTAATTTCGTCGGCGCCCAAAACGAACTGACCGCCTATACCCTCAGCCGTCCGCGCGACATCAACGGCTGGCTGCGGCTGGGGTCGGCCCAGTTTCGCGGCCGCGAATCCGCCGCCGCCGAGCGCAGTTACAGCCAGGCGCTCCACATCAACACGCAAATCCCGGAAGCTTGGAACGCCCTCGGTTTGATTCAAATGCAGCGGGGCCGCGCCTATGACGCCTCCAAGGATTTCACCGCCGCCATCCAGTTCCAATCCGATTACGCGCCAGCCGTGCTCAACCTCGCCATCGTCAATCATCTTTACCTCGGCAACCGCCGGGGCGCGCTGGAACTGTATCAATCTTATCTGGCAATCAATTCCGCCTCCAACAAGGATTCCGTCGCAGCCACCGCCCGCGCCTTGGACCAAGAACTCAACCCGCCGCCAGCCGTTGTGAAAGTCACGCCCCAACCCGCGCCCGCGCCGGCACCCGTCTCTCATCCTGCGCCGGTTGCCGTCGCCCCGGCGCCGAGCCGCCCGGTCGTCAAACCCGTCATCATCCCACCTGCCCCGACACGCGTCGTCAGCACTCCGCCCGCGCCTGCACCCGCACCTGTGGTCGTTGCCCAGAATAATCCGCCACCCGCCAGCACGCAAACCAGCAGCGCGCAAACCGCGGCCCCGGCAACACCCGAGACCACCGAAGACACGCCTCACAAAAACTGGCCCACGGTGACCCCGCTGCCGCCCGAACCCAGCGTAAAGAATCCCGCTGCCGATGCGCCCAAGGTGACGGATTATCCGCCGGCGGCAGTTACCGCTCCGGTTGCGCCTACGCCCGCGCCGACACCTGCACCCGCTCCCGCGCCGCAGCCCAAGTTCAAGCCCATCCCGCGTTACGCGTATCATTCGCCGGCCAAGCCCGCGTCCGGTAACCGCGCGCTGGCGGAGACGCCATTTGCACTCGGGTTGGATGAACAAGAATCCGGGCACATGGCCGAGGCGTTGCAGGCATTCCGCGCCGCCACGATGGCCGACCCCGCCTTTTTCAAGGCCTATTACAATCTCGCTTGGACGGCCTACGCCTTGAAGCAGTGGCCGGTGGCGCTGGGAGCTTACGAGAACGCACTGGCCATCGACCCGGATTCCTCGGACGCCCGCTATAATTTCGCGCTCACGCTCAAGCAGGCCGGCTACCCCATCGACGCCGTGAACGAACTGCAAAAACTCCTGCCCCAGCGCGCCAACGACGCCTCCGTGCACCTGTTGCTGGCCAACCTGTATGCGCAGCAGCTCGACGCGCCCTCCATGGCCCGCCCCCAATACCTGGTCGTACTGCAACTGGAACCCAACCATCCGCAGTCCACGCAGATCCGTTACTGGCTCGCGGAAAACCCGGAGTAAAGCCATGAAATTCGACCCCAACCATCTTCCCGTAAATTGGTTCGATTTCGCCGTCGTCATCATATTGATCTTCGGCTACTCGCGCGGGCGCAAGCACGGCATGTCCGTGGAGATGATGTATCTGCTGCAATGGATCGCGATGATCTTCGGCGCGGCCTACGCCTACAAGCCTTGCGGCGATTACCTTGCCGGCAGCACGGTCATCAGCCACCTCACCTGCTACATCATCGCCTACCTCGTCACCCTGATCGTCATCCGGATTGTTTTCCTGCTCATCCGCCGCGCGATCGGCGGAAAGCTCGTTGGGAGCAACGTGTTCGGCAGCGGTGAGTATTATCTGGGCATGCTGGGGGGCGTACTGCGCTATGCCTGCATCCTGATCGCCGTGCTGGCGCTGCTGAACTCCCGGCATTATACCGTGAAGGAAATCCTCACCCGCGAAAAATATATCAACGACGTGTACGGCAGCGATTTCTTTCCCAGCCTGCATACCATCCAGAAGATGGTCTTTCAGGACTCCCTGCTCGGGCCGCCGGTAAAAAAATATCTCTCCTTCCTGCTCATCAAGCCGACCGACCCGGAAAACAGACAGATCAAGACCAAGGAACCAGATCTGCCGGAATAACGGCGCCCCGGGCAACCGCACGATTCCATGGCCGGCCTCATCTCCCCTGCAACGCTTGAACAGATCCGCGGCGCCAGCGACATCGTGGACATCATCGGCGGCTACATCCCCCTCAAGCGCGCCGGCGCCAACTTCACCGCCCTCTGCCCCTTTCACAAGGAAAAGTCCCCCAGCTTCAACGTCAACCCGCACAAGCAGATTTTCCATTGCTTCGGCTGCCACAAGGGCGGCGACGTCTTCACCTTCGTCAAGGACTACGAGAACATCGGTTTTCTGGACGCCGTCCGCCGTCTGGCCGAGCGCGCCAAGATTCCGCTGGAGTTCGACCAGAACCCCGCCGCGCAGGAATCGCGACACATCAAGGACCAGTTGCTGCAGATCCATGAGCAGATCGCCCAGCGCTGGCAGAACTGTCTGGCCAACGAGGCTGCCGGCCAGCTCGCCCGCGACTATCTGAAAAAACGCGGCGTCGGCGAGGACGCCATCAAGCTCTTCCGCATCGGCGCCGCGCCCGAGGCTTGGGACGACACCGTCAACTGGGCCAAAAGCAAAAGCCATCCGCTCGAACTCGTCGAGAAGGCCGGGCTCGTCATCCGCAAGGAGGAGACCGGCAATTACTACGACCGTTTCCGCGGCCGCCTGATGTTTCCCATCTGCGACGAGCAGGGCCGCGTGATCGGCTTCAGCGGACGCATCCTCACCGGCGACGAGAAGACCGCCAAATACGTCAACTCGCCCGAGACGCCTATCTTTACAAAGGGAAAGATTTTCTTTGGTCTCGATAAAGCAAAACGCGCAATGCTCGACGAAGAAGAAGCCATTATTTGCGAAGGGCAACTCGATCTAATCGCCTGTCACATGGCTGGAGTAAAAAACGTGATTGCGCCTCAAGGGACTGCATTAACTGCAGACCATGCTCGAATTTTAGCGAGATACGTAAGCTTGGTAGCCGTTTGTTTTGATGCAGATTCTGCTGGTTGGAATGCAGCGATCAGGTCTCTTGACCCTTTGTTGTCGGCAAACATTGCGGTGCTTATTGTTACTATTCCGCCCCCCCACGACCCCGATAGTTTCATAAAGGAACATGGCGCTAGCGGATTCAAAAAGCTTGTCGCTGAAGCGCCAGGGTTTTTTGAGTTCTATCTCGATCGTCTCTGCAAAATCAATGACCCGGCCTCCGATAGAGGCAGAGTGGCAATTGTACAGGCCATGGGCGAGTCTCTTCAAAAAACTGACAGTCCCGTTCAATTTGACCTACACGCGCAAAAGACCGCCCTGCGCCTGGGCGTCTCGTCCGATGCCGTCCGCGCTGCGTTCAAAAAGTTCGCCGGCACTAAATCGACGGGACCGACTATCGATGATATTCCCGCTGAAGAATCGGTTGCCGAAACCCCTCCTCCTTCGCTGCAAGAGAACTGGTTACTAAAAATAGTATTGCTTCAAGATGAATATATACCGTGGGTGGCTCTTCATTTAGATTTAAAATGGATTCAACACCCGCATGTCCGCGAAATCGTCGAACAACGGCTTAAGGCGCAGGCGGAAGGAAATTGGCAAAGCCTCGCAGCGTTTCTCAGAGGATGTGAAAATGAAAATGCACGACAACTGATTACGGAAGCAATCAATGCGAAATACCCAATTCTAAAACCAGAACTCGTTCTGAAAGGTGATCCCTCCTTACAAGATCCTCGAGGGCTTTTAAATATACTCCGAGATGAATTCATAGAATGCGAGCTGTTCAAGCTAAAACAAAAACTAGCAGATCCAAGCATCAGTGATCATGAAAACCTTGCGTTGTTGCAATATCAGAAGGAACTCCAACAGTTAAAGCGCCAGCCGTTGGCCGCCAACGCCGGTTAAAAGCAAAAACGCAGACCCTTGCGAGCCTGCGTTCTTATTGTTTCCCCAACTAAATTATTTCGCGCCCTGGTCGATCCACGCGCGGACGAGCCCGATCTCCTCGGGCGTCAGCGGCCCGATGTGCGCCTTGTTCTGCACCGGCGGCATATAATCATCCTCGTCATCGGTCGTGTGCGCGACGGCCTGGACAACGAAGCTTTTGGCGCTGTTACCGGCCGTGAGGATTTTCCCGTCCTTGCCGCCCTTGAGGATGCCATCCAACGAATCCATCTTCAGATGGCCCTTGGGCTTCTCCCCGCTGTGGCATTTCACGCAGGAATGGTCGAAAATCGGCTTGATGTCCGTGGCGTAGGTGACGCCAGTCTTGGTTGAAGGCGCCGGGAGCGAACCCGCGGCGGCATCCTGTGCCCGGGCGGTGAAATAGAGCCCCAAGGTGAAAATGAGAGTAGCGAACGTTCTGATATTCATAAGTTTTGCCGGAAACTACTAACGTGAGACGCACCAGAGGTCAAAATGTTTCAAAAAATTTCACCTTTTCGCGAAATTTCATTTATTTGCCCCTTTCGCCGCATTCAGTTAAGCCTTTCCCATGAAATCGCCTGCCGAAAGCAGCCATTTTCAGGATGCCGCGCTGGTGGTGCTGGGGCACGGGACGGTATTGAACCCCGATTCCGCCCTGCCCGCGCGCCGGCATGCGGCCGAGTTGCGCCGCCGGGGAATCTTCGCCGAGGTCCGCGAAGCCTTCTGGAAACAGGAGCCGCAGGTCAAGACCGTCCTGGCCGGCTTGAAGACGCCGCGCGTCTTCATCGTGCCGTTATTCATCAGCGAGGGCTACTTCGCCAGCGAGGTCATTCCCCAAGCCCTTGGCTTCGGCCAAAATTCCGTGCTCCGCACTCCGCAGTCCGCGTTGTTTTACACCAAGCCCGTCGGCACGCATGAAGCCATGACCGGCGTCATCCTCGCCCGCGCGCAGGAGGTGGTGTTGCAATTCCCCTTCCCGCGCCTGCCCAAGCCGGCGGACATCACGCTGTTCATCGCCGGGCACGGGACGGATGCCAACGACAATTCCCGCAAATCCATCGAGCGCCAGGTGGAACTGATCCGCGCGCAAAAGATTTACGCAGACGTCCACGCCGTGTTCATGGAGGAGGAACCGCGCATCGGCGAATATCATCAGCTCGCCAAGACCCGCAATATCGTCGTCGTGCCTTTCTTCATCAGCGACGGCCTGCATGTGACCGAGGACATCCCCGTGCTGCTGGGCGAGCCAAAACGGATCGTGGCCAGCCGCCTGGAACAAAAACAGCCCGCCTGGCGCAACCCCACCGAACGCAATGGAAGGCTCGTGTGGTATACGCCCGCCGTGGGCACCGAGCCGCACATGGCCGATGTCATCCTGGAGCGCGTCCGCGAGGCGTCGGCGGCTCAGATTTAACCATTCCCGAATCCGCCGGCTTTCGTTATCCTCCCGCCGTGCAATTTCAGAAGATAACCATCGTCGGCGTCGGTCTGCTCGGCGGCTCGCTGGGTCTGGCCGTCCGGAAACGCCGGATTGCGCGCGAGGCCGCCGGTTACGCCCGCCGTAAGGCGACCATCGCCGAGAGCGAAAAGATGGGCGCGCTCGACTATGTCACCACGGATTTGCTCGCGGCGGTTTCCGGCGCGGACCTCGTCATCCTCTGCTCGCCGCTGGCGCAGATGAAGCCGCTGGTCAAACAGCTTCTGCCCGCGTTGAAGCACGGCGCGATCGTCACCGATGTCGGCAGCGTGAAGGCCGGGGTCGTCCGCGACCTCGAATCCCTCGTCGCCAAGGCCGGCGCGCATTTCGTGGGCAGCCATCCGATGGCCGGCGCGGAGAAGACCGGCGTGCTGGCCGCGCGCGAAGACTTGTTCCAATGCGCCGTCTGCGTGGTCACCCCCACGCGCAAGACCAACCGCGCCGCGCTCAAAAAGGTCGAGAGATTTTGGCAGGACGTCGGTGGCCGGGTCCTGACCCTTACGCCGGAATTGCACGATGCGTTTGTGAGCCGTTCCAGCCACCTGCCGCACATCACCGCCGCTGCGCTCGCGCGCCAAATTTTGGACCCCGCCCAGCCCAAGGCCCAGACCCTGCTTTGCGCCAATGGCTTCCGCGACACCACGCGCATCGCCTCCGGCTCGCCCGAGATGTGGCGCGACATCGCATTGGCCAACCGTAAAAACATCAGCCGCGCCCTCGACGGGTTCGCCGCCGAGTTGCGCAAATTTCAGACCGCTCTCAAGCGCAATGACGCCAAGTCCGTCGCGAAGTTTTTTGAGACCGCCAAGCAACGTCGCGATAACTGGTGCGCCTTTAGCGCCTCGCCATCGTCAGAATGATTTTCAACCACAGATGAACACCGATAAACACGGATTTAAGGACATGAATGACGCGAATCTTCGCCAATTTAATTTTCAATTCGTGCCCATTCGCGAAATTCGCGTAAAGGTTCCTGTCCATCTGTGTCCATCTGTGTCCATCCGTGGTTAAAATGGCCTTACCCGACCTCATCGAAATCGTGCCGCTGGACAAGCCCGTCCGCGCCGAGATCACCGTGCCCGGCTCCAAGAGCATCACCAACCGCGCGCTGGTGCTCGCCGCGCTGGCGGACGGCGAGACCACGCTCACCGGCGCGCTCTGGAGCGAGGACACGCAGGTGATGACCGACTGCCTCCAGGACCTCGGCTTCATGGTGAATGTGGAACCAGACGCCGACGAACCTTGCAACCGCACCATCACCGTCTACGGCAAAGGCGGCAGAATCCCCAGTGGCGGCACGAAGGATAATCCGCTGGAATTATTCGTGGGCAATGCTGGCACCACAGCGCGTTTTCTAGCCGCGATGGTCTGTTTGGGCAACGGCGTTTACCGCTTGTACGGCGAGCCGCGCATGCACGAACGCCCGCAGGCCGCCCTTTTCCAAGCCCTGCGCGAGCTTGGCTATCGCGTGGAGCCGGAGAATGGGAACGACAAATTGCCGGCGGTGATCTATGGGCAGGCTGCGGCGCAGCGCCCCGTCCTGCGCGCAAAGTGCCGCGTGAGCATCGAGGAAAGCTCGCAATTCGCCTCCGCGCTGCTGCTGTCCGCCAAGCATGGCAGCTGGGACGTGGAAATCGTCGGCGAGAACGCCGAGGAATCGCCTTACGTGACGATGACCTCCAAGCTCATCGAGGCATTTCCCAAGCCCTGCGGCACCTTTCAAATCGAGCCGGATGCCAGCAGCGGGAGTTATTTTGTAGGGGCAGAATGGCTTTTAGAACGATTTGAATTGGTAAAAGCAATAGAATCGGGAGAAGATTTCGACGCCAGTAAAATCAATGTTCTTCTGTGGCCAACCAGTCGATGGCAGATAGACTCTGCTTTCACAACAATTTCAGAACCCAATCACGGTACAATTGGAGGCCCTCTTAGCATTGAGACATTAAAAGGCTTACCCGCTAAAGTCTCTAGGATTTCTGATTTGGGTGATAGCATCATGACATTGATTTCGCTGGCTCCGCTTTTGGGTATCGATAGCGTTGTTTTCACCGACCTTGGCCGCCTACGCCTTCAGGAATGTGAGCGCGTCGTGGCGTTGCGCACAGAGTTGACCAAGTGCGGCGCGAAGGTCATCGAGGAAGGCGACACGCTCACAGTTTATCCGTCGCCACTGCATGGCGCGGAGATCGAGACCTACAACGACCATCGCATGGCGATGTGTTTTGCGATCCTCGGCCTAAAAGTGCCGGGCATCAAAATCAAAGATCCCGCGTGCGTGAAAAAGACGTTCCCCAATTTCTTCCAGAAGCTCGCCACCCCGCCGCCACACGGTTTGGGCGCGACCATTTTGGATGCAACGGGCCGGAAGCTGGCCTTGGATGAATTATTCGCGGAATGACCTGCATGAAATTGCTTTGTCTAACGTGTCCGAAAAAGCGGTGGAGGACCACCGCACTCCAAGACGCTGGCGCGGGATTCCGAGGCTCTCGGCAAACGCGAAGCGTCTTGGAGTGCGCCAGCCCTCTGGCGCTTTGTTTAAACACAGACGGCTCAACCGCACGCTTTGCCTGAAACCTTCAACCTGAAACCTTGAACCTTTTGAACAACACTGTCATTGCCATCGACGGCACGAGCGCCAGCGGCAAGAGCACCACGTCCAAGTGCATCGCCCGCAAGCTCGGCTATATCTACGTGGACACCGGCGCGATGTACCGCACGCTCGCCTGGTATTGCCTCAAACGCCACGTGGACCTGCACGACGACAAGGCCGTCGCGACCGCCTGCCAAAAGTGGAAGGCCAAGCTCGTCTGCGTGGACAACCAGGTGCGCCTACTGGTGGATGATTATTACCCGGAAAAGGAGATCCGCTCCTCCGAGACCAGCGCCGCCGTGGTGTTCGTGGCCGCCGTGCCCAAGGTGCGCGCCTGGATGATGAAGACGCAGCGCGACTGCATCAAGTTTGGCAACCTCGTCATGGAAGGCCGCGACATCGGCACGAACGTTTTTCCCGAGACGGATTTTAAATTTTTCCTCGATGCCAGCCTGGCCGAGCGCCACCAGCGCCGCGCCGCCGAGGGCGTGAGCGAGAACATCGCCGAGCGCGACCGCCGCGACAGCCAACGCGCCACCTCGCCGCTGATGATCGCGTTGGGCGCGCTCGTGGTGAACAATTCCGGCAAGTCCATCGAGGACACGGCGGACTTCATCGTTGCCGAGATCGAAAAGCGGCGCAGGAAATGAACGCCAGTTACTACACCGGCTGGGTGCTGTTCCGGCTCATGTACGCCACCTATTTCCGGTGGCGGGTGTTCAACCCCGAGCGTGTGCCGGTGCAGGGCCCGGTGATCCTCGCCTCCAACCACGCCAGCTTCCTCGACCCGCCGCTCGTTGGCTCGGGATTGAGACGCGACATCAACTATCTCGCGCGCGAATCGCTGTTCCGTTATCCCGGCATCGGCGCCCTGCTCCGCAGCTGGAACGCCGTGCCCGTGGACCGCGACGGCGGCGGCGCGCGCGGATTGAAGGCCATCCTCGACCGGCTCCTGGCCGGCGGTGCGATCATCTTGTTCCCCGAAGGCACGCGCACGCAGGACGGGCAGTTGCAGAAGGCCCGTTCGGGCATCGGCCTCACGGTCATCAAATCCGCGGCGCCAGTGGTTCCCGTGCGGGTGTTTGGAACATTCGAAGCCTACGGGCGGCAGATCAAAATTCCCCGGCCGCACCAGGTCACCGTCAAATATGGCCGGCCCATGGATTTTGCGGCGTTGCGCGCCGAAGCAAAGACCTGCGACAAGGCCCGGCTCAAGGAAATCTACCAGCAGGTGGCGGATGAGATCATGGCGGCCATCGCCAAACTCGAACCGCGCGCGGATTGAATCCTCTTCAACGCGGTAAAGTCGAATGAAGAGTAATCTTCACCGGTAGGAGCGGCTCGACCAATTTCCAGATCGCGGCGCTGACCTCGTCCGCCGTGCCGCTGGCGTCCAGCACGCGGACGCGCCCCGGCTCGGCGGCCACGACGGCCTCAAATCCTTTGGCGACGCGCTCAAAGAACGCGCGGTCAGCCTCCTCGATGCGGTCGCGCACGAAGGGCAACGTGGCCTGGCGCGAGCGCATCCGCTCCTCGCTGATATGCACGGGCACCTGCAAGAACAGGGTGAGGTTCGGCTTGGTCTCGCCGACGGCAAAATCCACCACCGACTTCAAAAAATTCAGGTTCAGCCCGCGACCGAAACCCTGGTACGCCGTGGTGGAATCGTAGAACCGGTCGCTGAGCACGATCTCCCCGGCAGTGAGCGCGGGCCGGATGATTTCGCGGACGAGCTGGGCGCGAGCGGCGTTCATGAGCAGCAACTCCGTTTCCGGGGTCATGCCGTGGTTGGCCTTGCTTTCCTTGAGGGTGTGGCGGATCTCCTCGCCGATGGGCGTGCTGCCGGGTTCGCGCACGACTCGGGTCCGGTGGCCTAGTTCGCCGAGCCGCCCCGCGAGGCGGACGATCTGGGTGGTCTTGCCCGCGCCCTCCGTGCCCTCAAACGTGATGAACAAACCGCTCATTTCATCGCGGCGTTTGGATTACTGGGCGGGGGCGTTGGTGACGGCGGAAGGCATCGCGGTAACGAGGTAGTCCACCAACGAATTGATCTGGTCGTCCGTCAACGGGCCGCCCTGGCTCTGGCTAAAGGCGGGCATGAGCGAATCCGGCTTGCCGGCGACGATCCAGGTGTGCCAGAAATCGCGGCTGGTCGGCACCTTGAGATTGTGCAGATCGGCCACCATGGACGCGCGGTTGGCGTCATCATGACAGATGCCGCAGGCGGCGTGGTAGAGCGGCTCGCCGGTCTTGCCGTTGGTGGGGGCGGCATGGCAACTGGCGCAATTACCCTTGAACACCGCCTGCCGGTCGGTCAGGGCGATCTGCTGGTTCTGCTGGCGCATCAATTGCGGGTCGGGCATGAAAACCCGGATCTGAAGCTGTTTCTTGGCGGTGGCGGGAGTGCCGTCGGGGACCGAATTGGTGCTGACAGAGAAACTGACCGTCGCCGTCTTGATCAAGGTCCCGCTCTTGCCGGCGAGATTCACCGACACGCCAATTTTTCCATCTTCACCCGGCTTGAGCGTCCAAGGCATGGGCGGCAGATGCGCCGTGGTGCAGCCGCAGCTCGTCGTCACGGAGCTGATGATCGCATCCACGGGCGAAACGTTGGTGAGGCTGAAAGTCACCTTGGCCGTGGGCTCGCCCAGTTCCGGGTGATACTCCTTCATGCCCGCATCCCAGGACAGCACGGCCTCGACGTTCGTGACCATCGGCGCGGGCGGCGGCGGCGTGTTCGTCACCACCGGCGCGACCACGACGGGCGGCGGGGTATTGGTCGGCGCGGGCGCGGCCTTTTTCTTGCCGAAAAACCACGAGGCAGAGCCCTGCCCCACACCCAACGCCAGCAACGCGCAAACCAGCACGGCCAGCTTGATCTTGGAAAATTGTTTATTCACGGCAGATAAATTAGGAATCCCGCCCGGCTTTGGCGAGTAAAATTCAGCCGGTCGCGCGTTTAAGCTTCGGCCCCTTGGCCGTGTCCTCGATGACCCAACCCTTTGCCTTCAACTCATTGCGGATTTCGTCGGCCCGCTTGAAGTCTTTGGCCTTCTTCGCGGTGGTGCGCGCCTCGGCCAGCGCCAGCATCTCGGCGGGCACTTCAGCGTCCACCTTTGCACCCACCCCGAGGACGGCGTCTACCTTTTCCCAGGCAGCCAGCGCGGACAAGGCATCGGCGGTATTCAGGGAACCGTCCACGAGGCGTCTGTTCGTCTCGCGCACCCATTCAAAGACGGAAGCCCACGCGGCGGAGATGTTCAGGTCATCCGCCAGCGCGGCGGAAAACGGTTCCAGCAACCCGGGTCCCGGCGCAGCAGTGGTGCCGCCGGCCAATTCTCGCAGCTTGCTGACGCATTCATCGATGCGCGACAGCGCGGCGCGCGCGCCGTGCAGGCCGTCCATCGTGAAATTAAACGTCTCGCGATAATGCGCCGTGAGCAGCAGATAGCGCACTTCCCGGCCGGTGAACCCCTTCGCCAGCAGATCGCGCAGCGTGAAAAAGTTCCCGAGCGACTTGCTCATCTTCTTGCCCTCGACCAGCAGATGCGCGCCGTGCAGCCAGTATTTGACGAACGGCTTGCCGGTCGCGCCCTCGCTCTGCGCGATCTCATCCTCGTGATGGGGAAACTTCAAATCCTCGCCGCCGAGGTGCAGGTCGAAGGTCTCTCCCAGCGCCTTGATGCTCATGGCGGAACATTCAATGTGCCACCCGGGCCGGCCCTCGCCGAACGGGCCGGGCCAGAAAACGTCGCCATCCTCCGGCACGCGGGCCTTCCACAACGCAAAGTCGGCGACGGATTCCTTGTCGTACTCGTCCGAGGCGACGCGTTCGCCGGCGCGGAGTTCTTCGAGATTCAGCTTGAGCAACTGGCCATACTGGCAGCCACAGCCGCGATATTTGTCGATGCTGAAATAGACCGAGCCGTCCGCCGCTTTATAAGCGACGCCCCGGGCGACGAGCTTTTCGATGAGCGCGAGTATCTCGGGAATGTGTTCCGTGGCGCGCGGCGTGAGGTGCGGTTCGCGGCAGCCGAGCGCCTTCAGGTCGTCGAGGAATGCCGTCTCAAACTTGCCGGTGAAATCGCGCAGGGTGGTCTTCTCTTCGCGGACGCGCTTGATGATCTTGTCCTCCACGTCCGTGATGTTCATGACGTGCTTCACGTCGTAGCCGGAAAATTCCAGCGCCCGGCGGACGAGGTCGGCGAAGACGAAGGTGCGCCAGTTGCCGATGTGCGCGTAGTCGTAGACCGTCGGCCCGCAGCAATACATCCCCACGCGTTTGCCGGCGGGGTCGAGTGGCACGAATTCCTGGACGGAGCGCGTCAGCGTGTTGAACAGTTTGAGAGCCATTGCGGCGGGCAAGTTAAACAGCGGCGCGGGAAAAAGCAATTAAGCGCGCAAGACGGCAGTGCCTTAATTTGAAGTTGCGAGACACAAACTCAACCGTTCTCATCTCCAACCGAAAAAAATCTTGGCCAGCCAGAACGGAAGCAAAAAAGCGAACAAAAGTCCAAGAAATGGAATAAGCATATAAACAAACCATCGCGTTCCGGCGGGGAATGTCTCAGACTTTAATGTTGTGTATGCAAGCTTCCTCGATACTACGCTGATTCCAATGCCAACAGCCAAGCCGACAAAAGCGAAAAAGATGTCCACCGCTATTGCAGCCCGATGCATCGCTGCTGCCGCAAAGCCACTATATGGCCCGACCAAGATAATCATCAATCCGCTTAAATCGGCCCAATTGAGCATAGTTTCATCTCTTCCCTAGTGAATCCAGTGGCGGGATTTCAAGCACAGCCCGAAATCGCGTGGCGGCTTTCGGTAGAAAGCCGCGTTCTTTAACTTGCATTTGCGGCGCTCTGCCGAGACGCCGCTACAGCGAATGCCTTATCCGCCGACTTCGGCCTTGGCCTCGGCGGCCAGCGCGGTGCTCAGGTAACGTTCGCCCGTGGAGCACGCGATGGTGACGATGAGCTTGCCCTTGTTCTCGGGCCGCTTGGCGACCTCGATGGCCGCGACCACATTCGCGCCCGTTGAGATACCGACGAGGATGCCCTCTTCTTTCGCCAGCCGACGGGCCATGGCAAACGCATCGTCGTTGGAGACCTGGACGCACTCGACGATCTGCGCGTTGCCCGCGCTGTCCTTGAGATGAAGATTTTTGGGGACGAATCCCGCGCCCGTGCCCTGGATCTTGTGCGGACCAGGCTTGACCGGCTGGCCGGCGAGCGTCTGTGAGATCACCGGCGAATCCTTCGGTTCAGCCGCGATGGCCTGGAACGATGGCTTCTTGGGCTTGATGTATTCCACGCAGCCGGTGATGGTGCCGCCGGTGCCGACCGCCGAAACGAGGATGTCCACCTTGCCTTCGGTGTCTTCCCAAATCTCGACCGCCGTCGTGTGCATGTGGATTGCCGGGTTGGCGGGATTCTCAAACTGCTGGGGAATCCATGCATTGGGCGTCTCCTTGGCGAGCTGTTCGGCGCGGGCGATCGCGCCCTTCATGCCCTCGGCGCCGGGTGTCAAAACCAGTTTCGCGCCCAGCATGGCCAGCAACGTGCGGCGTTCCAGCGACATCGTTTCGGGCATGGTGAGGATGAGCTTGTATCCCTTGGCGGCGGCGACGAACGCCAGCGCGATGCCCGTGTTGCCGCTGGTCGGCTCGATGATGATGGTTTCCTTCTTGAGGACGCCGCGCCGTTCCGCGTCCTCGATCATGGCCATGCCGATACGGTCCTTAACGCTGCCGAGGGGGTTGAAAAATTCGCATTTGAGCGCGATGGTCGCGTCCAGACCCGCAGTGACCTTGTTGAGTTTGACCAGCGGGGTGTGACCGACGGTTTCGACGATATTGTTGTAAAGGCGGCCCATAAATTTTCCTCTTGGATTAGTTGATTAAGTTACGCGTGAAAGTGAAGCCGAACCCGGGACTGGCGCAAGCCTTTTTCCACACTTTTCTTCCCGGTTGCGCCTCTATATAGTCGCCCAACCATGAAAGGCATCATTCTCGCCGGCGGCGCCGGATCGCGGCTCTTCCCGCTGACGCTGGTGGCCAGCAAACAACTCCAGCCGGTGTACGACAAGCCGATGGTGTATTACCCGCTGACCACGCTCATCGAGGGCGGCGCGCGCGAAATCTGCCTCATCTCCACGCCCCAGGACCTGCCGCGCTTCCGGCAACTGCTCGGCGACGGCTCGCGTTTCGGCGTCAAATTTGATTACCGCGAGCAGCCCAAGCCCGAGGGCATCGCGCAGGCGTTTCTCATCGCCGAAAGTTTCATCGGCCAGGATTCCGTGACGCTCATCCTCGGCGATAATATTTTCTACGGCGACGATTCGTTCTCCCGGGCATTCAAGGATTTCAAGTCCGGCGCGACCATCTTCGGCTATCACGTCAACGACCCCGAGCGCTACGGCGTGGTGGAATTCGACGCCGCCGGCAACGCGGTTTCCATCGAGGAAAAACCCAAGCAGCCCAAGAGCAATTACGCCGTGCCGGGACTTTATCTCTACGACAATGAGGTCGTGAGCATCACTAAAAACCTGAAGCCCTCGGCGCGCGGCGAACTGGAGATCACAGCGGTGAACGTGGAATACCTGCAGCGGCGGCAACTGCGCGTGCACCGGCTGGCGCGCGGCTTCGCGTGGCTGGACGCCGGCACCAGCAGCAGCCTGCATGAGGCCAGCGCCTACGTGCAGACCATCGAGAAGCGCGGCGGTGTGAAGATCGGCTGCCCGGAGGAGGCGGCGTTCCGCGCCGGCTGCGTGACGCTGGCGCAGCTCGAGGCCATCGTTCAACAGATGCCCCAGTGCGAATACCGCGCCTATCTGGAGCAGGAAGTCGTGGCCGAGGCGAAACGATTGCCAAGCCACAGATGAAACACAGATTAAACACAAATGTTTTTTGATCTGAAACAACCGCAGAATTTACGATACGTTATTTGATTCCCGGCAAAATGATTTTTATCTGTGTCCATCTGTGCTTATCTGTGGCTGAATTATGATTCTTCTTTTAGGTGGCAGCGGTTACATCGGCAGTGCGTTCGCGCAGGAATTACGGCAGCGCGGGGTGGATTTCGTCTCCCCTCCGCGCAAGGAGATGGATTACACCCGCTTTGAGGCTCTACTGAAATTTCTCCGCGATCGGAAACCGGAATTTGTGATCAACGCCGCCGGGTACACCGGCAAGCCCAATGTGGACGCCTGCGAGCTGCACAAGGCCGACACCTTGCAGGGCAACACGCTCTTTCCCCAGACGGTCGCACAGGCGTGCGCGGCGGCGGACGTGCCGTGGGGTCACGTCTCCAGCGGCTGCATCTATGCCGGCGCCAAGATCTCCGAAAACGGGAAGACCCGCACGGAAAAGGACCTCACCCAGCGGGCCGTCCACGCGTTGCTGGAGAAAAATCCCGCGGCCTTCCACGGTTTTACCGAGACGGACACCCCAAATTTTTCCTTCCGGGACGGCCCGTGCAGTTTTTACAGCGGCACCAAGGCGCTGGGCGAGGAAGCCATCCTCGGCACCGGCCAGAGCTACATCTGGCGGCTGCGCATCCCGTTCGATGAGTTCGACAATGCACGCAACTACCTGAGCAAAGTGCAGCGTTACGCGAAGGTTTACGACAACGTGAACTCCATCTCGCACCGTGCTGATTTCGTGAAGGCCTGCCTGGACACCTGGAAATTGCGCGCACCCTTTGGCATCTACAACGTCACCAACCCCGGTTTTGTGACCACGCGACACGTCATCCGGCTCATTGAAAAAAACCTGAAGCCCCGGCGACCGTTCGAGTTCTGGGCCAGCGACGAGGAGTTTTACAAGGTCGCCGCCAAAACCCCGCGCTCCAACTGCATCATGGATGTCTCCAAGCTGCTCGCGGCAGGCGTGAAAGTCCGGCCGGTCGAGGAGGCGCTGGAAGATTCGCTCAAGAACTGGAAGCCGGAAGTTTGAATTTAAGCCACAGATAAACACAGATGGAACACAGATTTTATTTCATGAAAATTGCGGCCAATCTGGATGATAAGAGCATCCCGGCATCTGAGTTTCATCTGAGACAATCTGTGGCTAAAGAATTATGAACTTGTTGATCACCGGCGGCGCGGGCTTCATCGGCTCCAACCTCATCCAGCACGTCATCGATGACCCGCGCATCGCCAAGCTCGTCAATCTGGACTGCCTGACCTACGCCGGCCATCTCGCCAATCTGGAAGGCGTCTCCACAAATCCAAAATACGTCTTCGAAAAAGTGGATCTGCGCGACAAGCCCGGCGTGTTGCGGGTGGTGGAACAGCATGGCATCACCCATGTGATGCACTTGGCAGCGGAATCGCATGTGGACCGGTCCATCACCGGCCCCGGCGATTTCATCCAGACCAACATCGTCGGCACGTTCAACCTGCTCGAGGCCTGCCGCGCCGCGTGGGGCGCAAAGCCGGCCGGCAAGCGCTTCCACCACGTCAGTACCGACGAGGTTTACGGCTCGCTCGGCGCGACGGGATTTTTCACCGAGACCACCCCTTACGCGCCGAACTCCCCCTACTCCGCCAGCAAGGCCTCCAGCGATTTCCTCGTCCGCGCCTATCATCACACCTACGGTTTGGACACCGTCATCACCAACTGCTCGAACAACTACGGGCCGTTCCAGTTCCCGGAAAAGCTCATCCCCGTCATCATCCAAAATGTGCTGGCCCGCAAACCGCTGCCCGTTTACGGCGACGGCTTGAATGTGCGCGACTGGCTGTATGTGCGCGACCATGCGGACGCGCTCTGGACCGTGCTCCATCGCGGCAAGACCGGGGAGACCTACAATATCGGCGGCCATAATGAATGGGCCAACCTGCATATCGTCCAGCTCATCTGCGACATCATCGATGAATTTAAGCCCGATTTGGGCGGTGGCTCCCGCAAGCTCATCAGCTTTGTCACCGACCGCCCCGGCCACGACCGGCGCTATGCCATCGACGCGGGCAAAATGCAGCGCGAACTGGGCTGGCTGCCCGCGCACCAGTTTGAAAGCGGCATCCGCGAGACCATCCGCTGGTATCTTGACCATCAAAGCTGGGTAAAAAAGGTGCTTCCCCGCTAGTAGTTGAACCTGAATAGCCTATACGCTCAATAAGCGGAATCAAGGACTGTAAAAAAATTGGACAGAAAAGTTGCAAATCTGAATAGATGTGCAATTTTAAGGGCAGTCTTTGAAAGAGCCTGATTCCACTTGGGCGGATAGCGTTAATCCGTTGAATGGTTAGCCTTTCGAATGTGAGTGAATACCAGCAAAGCCTATACTATGAATCGATTCCAGTTATTCAAACGTGCGTTCAGCCCCTTCTCAGGATTTTTAGCCGTTGCCAGCGCCGCGCTGGTGATCCACAGCGCCCAGGCGCAGGTCAGCCTGCCTTGGTATGAACCATTCAACTATACCCTTGGCCAACTGGGAAATTCCACCAACGACAATTCATCGTATCTGACCCCCCCGGGTGTGTGGCACGGCGATAATACGCTCGGCGACAGCACCGGCACGGGCAGCATCGGCATCTATGGCATCTGCAACCTGAGCTATTCCGGCCTGCAAACCACGCCCGGTTCCGCCGGCATCATCTTTCCGAGCGGCACGGCCAAGAACCGCCATATGGGCGTGCTGCTTCCGGCCACCACCACCACGACCACCCCCTTGTACATGTCTTTCCTGATCAATGTGCAAGCCCTGCCCAATGCCCCCCGTATGTTTGCCGCCATCTCCAGCGTGAGCACGGGCACATCACCGGGAAGTTCCGCCAACGGCATTTATATCAACGCCAATGGAAGTCTGGCGACCAGCGTGGATGGAACCGTCGGTGCCTCCACCACCGGCACGGTGATCACCAACACGACCCACTTCGTGGTCGCGTGCTACACCAACAAGATTTTCAAACTGTGGCTTGATCCCGCCGTCGACACCTTCGGCGCCGCGGAAGCCAGCGTGCCCGCCCCGAGCACCAGCGCAACAGCCACCGGGGGCAAAGCTCCCGTGAACTCCTTCTTCCTGACCCAAGGCTCTGATCCTGCCGCCGGAGGCGCGTATCCGGACATGATCATGATGTTGGATGAAATCCGCGTGGCCACCACGTGGGCCGCAGTCACCCCGTTTGCCGCCGCCGCCACCCCGGCAGCCACCTCGTGGAGTTTCACCAATTCACCGAATTACGCCGGCGTGGGCGCCTCCATCGGCACTGTGGTGGTGCAGGCGCTGGATCAAAATGGCAATGCGTATGCGGCCAGCGGCATCCCGGTGACTGTCTCCCTGAATGGGACCGGGTCCTTGGGCGGCACCGCCACCCAAAGCACGGACGGCACCGGCAAGGCCACCTTCAGCAACCTCACCGTCAGTGCCGCGGGCATTGATCAACTCACGGCCACCGGTGGCAGCCTGGCCGCCGGCACCAGCGATTACTTCTCCATCCTCTCCGGCAGCAGCGGCGGCGGGGGCGGCAGCACGCCGCATGTGACCAAGTCCGCCGTGGTCCCTGCCGGGTTTGTCCTCCAGGGCAACAACGGCCCGGCCAACACCGCTTTCAACGTGCTGGCCACCACCAATCTTACAATCGCGCGTTCTTCGTGGAGCACCATCGGCACTTCCAGCTTTGACAGCTCGGGCAATTTTAATTGCACGAATCCCGTCAGCGGTTCGCAACGCTATTATGCCATCACCTACACCAGCAGCGGCGGCGGTGGCGGGACCATCCCGGACTTCAGCATCAGTGGTTATGCGAAGGCGAAGAATGTCACCGGTGGCGCGGGTGGCGCGACGGTCATCGTCAGCAACTACGGTGATTTGGCGGCCTATTGCACCTACCCGCTGCCTTTGATCATCAAGGTCTCAGGGGTCATCAGCAACAACAGCACCATCACGGCGGCGAATGCCTACTGCGACATCCCCTCCAACGCCCCGAACAAGAGCATCATCGGCATCGGCACCAACGCCTTGATTTACGGCACCGACCTGCGCCCCTCCGCGACGAACATCATCATCCGCAACCTTTCCATGGCCTGCGTCCCCGGCGGCACCAACGACTGCATCACCATGGACGGCGGCAGCAACGGCACCAATGCCGACACTTGGATCGACCATTGCGACTTCTACAACGGCCAGGATGGCAACGTGGACGCGACCAAAGGCGTGGATAACATCACCATTTCCTGGTGCCGCTTCCATTACAGTGTGGCCGGCAACCCCGCCCTCGATCACCGGTTGTGCGACCTGATCGGCTCCGCCGACAACCTTGAGGGCCTTGACTTGGGCCATTTGCACGTCACTTTCAACCACGACTGGTATGACACCAATTGCATGGAACGCATGCCCTCCGTGCGGTTCGGTCGCGTCCACATCTACAACAATTATTACACCTGCCCCACCAACGACTATTGCGTGCGCACCCGCATTGAGGCCCAGGTGCTGGTGGAAAGCACCTATTTCAGCGGCATCAACGACCCGTTTGAACAATATATCAACAATGGCGCCACCGAATCCCCCCACGGGATGCTGCTGCAGACCAATAATATGATGGTGAACTGCACCTCAAATTATAACTACATCCTCTTGACCGACCCGTCCCACACCAACCCCGGATCATTGATCTCGTCCAACGCGACGTCGATCACTTTCAACCAGGGCGGTAGCTATACCATCGTGAACAACTATCCGGCCAACGATCCGGTGCCGGACTTGATGGCGCCCAACCTGCCTTACAGCTATACGCCTGATCCCGTCGCGACCGTTCCGACGCTCATGACCAACTACTGTGGGCCCGGCAAGGTTCTGCCGGTGCATTAAAGCCTCAGGCATCTGATCATTCAAAAGGGCCGGCGCAAGCCGGCCCTTTTTTTAATGCCCGCGCGAGCCGTGAGTCCTCACCTGCCGAGGGCAAATTCCGCAAAGCCTTTGACAGGACATGATTGGCGCATTTTATCGGGACATGGGAAATTTTCCTTACTCAGCATACGTCACCTTTCAACGCCGACCCTAAAAGCAAACCGCCCCGGGGAATGTTCTCCGGGGCGGTTTCATTTTCAAGGGATGGCTACACCAGCTTCTTCAGCCTCGCGTCTGCGGCCATCTTCTTGACCAGTTCCTTGATTTTTTGCGCCTGGGATTTGTGCGCCAGCAATACCGCGTCGTCGGTCTGCACCAAAATCGAATCGCGCAGGCCGACCACCGCGATGGGTGTACGGCGGCCCTTGCTGCGCGCGTCGTAGATGATGTTCCGCGCGGCATCCACATGGATGAAATCCGCCACGGCGCAATTGCCCTCCGGGTCGGCCTTCAGATGCCGCGCCAGCGCGGGCCACGCGCCGAGATCATCCCATTCAAACGCACCGTCGGCACAGATGACATTCTGCGCCTTCTCCATCAGCGCGTAGTCGATCGAGATTTTTTTGATGTCGGGATATTCCTTGGCCAGCACCTTCGCCAGCTTGGCGGGATTGTTGGCCACCTTGAACCAGCGCTGGCAGGCGGCGAACATCTCCGGCTGGTGCTTCTCCAGCCCGTTGGCGATGGTGACAAAACTCCAGACGAACATCCCGGCGTTCCAGCGGTACTGGCCGCTGTTCAAATACTCCAGCGCCTTCTCAAAGTTCGGCTTTTCGACGAACTGCTCAGCCTTGAAAAACGTGGTCTTGGATTTCTTTGCGCCCTCGGGCGCGGGCAGTTCGTTGCCGGTGCGGATGTAACCGTAGCCGGTGGCCGGCTCAGTGGGCTTGATGCCGATGGTCACGATCGCCTGGCCGCGCGCCGCCAAGTCAAAGGAGTCGGCCAGCACTTGCTGGAACTTTTTCGCGTCGGGCACCACATGGTCAGCCGGGAGCACGGCCATCACGCCGGTGGTGGACCGCGCGCCGACCAGCGCCGCACCCAGCGTCACTGCCGCGCAGGTGTCGCGCCCGACCGGTTCGGCCACGACATTGCCCTTGGGCAGCTTGGGAAGCTGCTTGCGCACCTCGGCGGCCTGCGCCTCGTTGGTGATGATGAAGATATTTTTGGCAGGCACGAGCGGCAATACCCGCTCCACGGCCTCCTGAAGGAAGGATTTGCCGCCCAGCAATTTAATGAGCTGCTTGGGCGTCTTTTCGCGGCTTAACGGCCAGAAACGCTCGCCGCGTCCCCCGGCCATGATGATGACGAAACGGTCTCGGATGTCAGTTTTGGTTTTCATTGCCAGTTCCCGCAAAGCTTCCCGCCCATGCCCGGTTGCGGCGCATTGCCGGGCTTTCCGGAGATTTTTTGCCAACGGGCCGCTTTTGGCGATGATAAAATTGTGGTAAAGTTGGGTGCGGGATTTTGCAACAAAATATTGCGGAACGGCTGTCTTTCGGTAAAACATATTGGAATTTAGGTTGTATTGAAGTTGAAAGCATTGAATTTGAAAAACAAAACTGAAGTTGAGATGAGCGGCGATTGCCAGTCGCAGCCGGCCGGGTTGCCGCCAAAACAGGGCTTGTACGATCCGCAGTTCGAGCACGACTCCTGCGGGGTCGGCTTCGTGGTGAACATGAAGGGCCGCAAGTCGCACCAGATCGTCAGCGACGCCCTCCAGATTTTGGTGAACCTGGATCACCGCGGCGCGTGCGGTTGCGAGGCCAACACCGGCGACGGCGCGGGCATCCTGCTTCAGATGCCCCACGATTTTCTGGTGAAGGCCACCGCCGGCCTGGGCTTCAAGCTCCCCGCCGCCGGCCAGTACGGCTTGGGCATGCTGTTCATGCCGCCCAACGCCGCCGAGCGCGAAGCGGTAAAGTCCACCTTCGCCAAGATCATCACCGACGAAGGCCAGACCGTCCTCGGCTGGCGCGACATCCCTACCGACAACTCGTCGCTGGGCGCCACCGCCGTCTCCGCCGAGCCGTTCATGATGCAGGTGTTCGTCGGGCGCAATCCCGCGCTCGCGGACGACCTCGCCTTCGAACGCCGCCTCTACGTCATCCGCAAGGTCGCCGAGCAGACCATCCGCTATGGCGGGAAGATTCCCGGCGGCAAATGGTTTTACGTCTCCAGCCTTTCCGGCCGCACCGCGGTCTACAAGGGCATGCTCATGCCCGAGCAGGTCGGCAAGTATTTCCCCGACCTGCGCGATGAAGGCATGGTCTCGGCGCTGGCGCTGGTCCATTCGCGTTTTTCCACGAACACGTTCCCCAGCTGGGACCGTTCGCATCCCTACCGCTACATCGCCCACAACGGCGAGATCAATACATTGCGCGGCAACGTGAGCTGGATGAACGCCGCCCAGGCTAATTTCCAGTCCGAGGTCTTCGGCGACGACATCAAGAAGCTCGTGCCCGTCATCAACACCGACGGCAGCGATTCGGCCATGTTCGACAACTGCGTCGAACTCCTCACCCTTTCGGGCCGCGAGTTGCCGCACGCGATGATGATGATGATCCCCGAGCCCTGGGAAAACCATGAGAGCATGGACCCCGAGCGCCGCGCGTTCTACGAATATCATTCCTGCCTGCTCGAGCCGTGGGACGGCCCGGCGTCCGTTGCCTTCACCGACGGTATCCGTATCGGCGCCTGCCTGGACCGCAACGGCCTGCGCCCCTCGCGCTATTACGTCACCAAGGACGACATGGTCATCATGGCGTCGGAAGCGGGCGTATTGCCCATCGCCCCCGAGCGCGTGGCCATCAAGGGCCGCCTGCAACCCGGCCGCATGTTCCTGGTGGACACCGTCGAGGGCCGCATCGTGGCCGACGAGGAGCTGAAGAAAAAATACGCCAGCGCCCAGCCCTACAAACAGTGGCTGGATGAGCACCATGTATTGCTGGAGAATCTGCCCGAGCCGACGAGCGGCACGGAACCGGAGCATCGTACCATCCTGCAACGCCAGCAGGCCTTCGGTTACACCTACGAGGACATTCGCTTCATCGTCGGCCCCATGGCCAACGACGGCGTGCAGCCGCTCGGTTCCATGGGTACGGACACCCCGCTGGCCGTGCTCTCGAACAAGCCGCAGTTGCTCTATAATTATTTCAAGCAGCTCTTTGCGCAGGTGACCAACCCGCCCATCGACCCCATCCGCGAGGAGATTGTCACCTCCACCGAGACGATGGTCGGCGCGCGCGGCGGCCTCCTAAACCCCACGCCCGGCAGTTGCGCGCTCATCAAGCTGAAACACCCGCTGCTGACTGACGACGAGCTGGAGAAGCTCCGCCACGTCAACACCCGGGGCTTCAAGGCCGAAACGCTGTCCATTCTCTTCAAGGCCAAGGACGGCGCGAAAGGCTTGGAAACCGCGCTCAATGAAGTTTTTGCCGCCGCCGAAAAGGCGATCAAAAATCACGCGACAATTCTTATCCTTTCCGACCGCGGCATCTCCGCCGACTTGGCGCCCATCCCCGCCCTGCTTGCGGTCGCCGGCCTGCACCATCATCTCATCCGCGCCGGCTTGCGCGGGCGTTGCGGGCTCGTCCTTGAGTCCGGCGAACCCCGCGAGGTTCATCATTTCGCGCTGCTTATCAGCTACGGTTGCAGCGCCATCAATCCGTATCTGGCGTTCGACACCATCGACGACCTCATCGCCGAGAACATGCTGTTGAAGACGGATCACAAGACCGCCGTCAAAAAATACGTCAAGGCCGCCATCAAGGGCGTCGTCAAGACCATGGCCAAGATGGGCATCTCCACCATCCAGAGCTATCGCGGCGCGCAGATCTTCGAGGCCATCGGCCTCAACAAGGCGGTCGTGGACAAGTATTTCACCTGGACGCCTTCGCGCATCGAGGGCATCGGCCTGGACGTCATCACGCAGGAAGTCCTCAGGAGGCACGGCCACGCGTTCCCGCGGGCTCAGGTGAACGGCGAGCTCGATGCCGGCGGCCAGTACCAATGGCGCGCCGACGGCGAGTATCACATGTTCAACCCGCAGTCCATCCACAAGCTGCAGCTCGCCTGCCGTTTGAACAGCGAGAAGATTTACCGCGAATACGCCGAGATCATCAACAAGCAGGCGGCCAATCTCTGCACCCTGCGCGGCCTGCTCGATTTCAAGGCGGCGGAGAAACCGCTGCCCATCGAGGAAGTCGAATCCGTCGAGACCATCCTGAAACGGTTCAAGTCCGGCGCGATGAGCTATGGCTCCATCTCCAAGGAGGCGCACGAGATGCTCGCCGTGGCCATGAACCGGCTCGGCGCAAAATCCAACACCGGCGAAGGCGGCGAAGACCCCGAACGTTATACTTGGACGAACGAGCGCGGCGATTCCAAGAATTCCGCCATCAAACAGGTCGCCAGCGGCCGGTTCGGCGTGACCAGCCATTATCTCGTCAACGCCCGTGAGCTCCAGATCAAGATGGCCCAGGGCGCCAAGCCCGGCGAAGGCGGTGAACTGCCCGGCAAGAAGGTTTCTCCGTCCATCGCCAAGACGCGCGGCACCACCGCGGGCGTCGGACTCATTTCTCCGCCGCCGCACCATGACATTTATTCCATCGAGGATCTCGCGGAGTTGATCCACGACCTCAAGAACAGCAACCGCGGCGCGCGCATCAGCGTGAAGCTCGTCAGCGAAGTCGGCGTCGGCACCATCGCCGCCGGCGTCGCCAAGGCGCACGCGGACGTGGTGCTCATCTCCGGCCATGACGGCGGCACCGGCGCCTCGCCGTTGTCCTCCATCAAGCACGCGGGCGGCCCGTGGGAACTCGGCCTGGCCGAAACCCACCAGACGCTGGTGTTGAATAATCTGCGCAGCCGCATCTACGTCGAGACCGACGGCCAGTTGAAGACCGGCCGGGATGTCGCCGTGGCCGCGCTGCTCGGCGCGGAGGAATTTGGTTTTGCCACCGCCCCGCTGGTGGTGCTCGGCTGCATCATGATGCGCGTGTGCCACCTGAACACCTGCCCCGTGGGCGTTGCCACGCAGGACCCGGTGTTGCGCGCGCGCTTCACCGGCGACCCGGACCACGTCGTTAATTTCATGCGGTTCATCGCCCAGGAATTGCGCGAGATCATGGCCATGCTCGGTTTCCGCACCATCAACGAGATGATCGGCCGCACGGACAAGCTCGTCCCCTGGAAAGCAATTGCGCATTGGAAGGCCAGCGGCATCGACCTCACGCCGGTGCTGCACCAGCCCAAGGCCGCGGCGGATGTCGGCCGCTACCGGCAGCAGGATCAGGATCATGGCCTCGAGAAATCACTCGATATCACGAAGCTGCTGGAGATCTGCAAGCCCGCCATCGAGCGCGGCGAAAAGGTGAAGGCCGAGCTGCCCATCATCAACGTCAACCGCGTCGTCGGCACCATCACCGGCAGCGAGATCACCAAGAAGCACGGTCCCAACGGTCTGCCCGAGGATACCGTGCAATTGAAGTTCAACGGCAGCGCCGGGCAGAGTTTCGGTGCGTTCTGCCCCAAGGGCATGACGCTCGAGCTCGAGGGCGACGCCAACGACTATTTCGGCAAGGGCCTCAGCGGCGGCAAGCTCATCGTCTATCCATCGAAGGCTTCCACGTTTGAAGCCCGGTCCAACATCATCATCGGCAACGTGGCGTTCTACGGGGCGACCGCCGGCGAAGCCTTTATCCGCGGCATGGCGGGCGAACGTTTCTGCGTCCGCAACTCCGGCGTCAACGCCGTCGTCGAGGCCGTGGGCGACCACGGTTGCGAATACATGACCGGCGGACGCGTTGTCATCCTCGGTACGACCGGCCGCAATTTCGCCGCCGGCATGAGCGGCGGCATCGCCTACGTGCTGGACGAGGCGGGTGACTTCGCCGGCCGCTGCAACATGGAACTGGTCGCGCTGGAAAAACTGACCGAGACCGACGAGATCGAGGCGGTCTGGAAGCTTATCCAGCGGCACCAGACCTACACCGGCAGCAAGCGCGCCGCGGAGATCCTCGCCGACTGGAAGAATTTTGTGCCGAAGTTCGTCAAGGTCATGCCGCAAGACTATGCGCGCGTGCTGCGCTCGCTCAAGAAAGTCGAGAGCCAGGGCCTGACCGGCGACGAAGCCATCATGGCGGCCTTTGAAGAAAACGTCAAAGGCGGTCACTGACCGATCAATTTAACTGGAAATAAATCAGATGGGAAAACCAACCGGATTTTTGGAATTTAAACGCGAGCTGCCGCTGGACCGGCCGGCGGCGGAACGTATCAGGGACTACAAGGAGTTTCATCTCCACATGCCGGAGGCCGACCTGAAGAAACAGGGCGCGCGCTGCATGGATTGCGGCACGCCCTTCTGCCACACCGGCATCCTCGTCGGCGGCATGGCCAGCGGCTGCCCCATCAACAACCTCATCCCGGAGTGGAACGACCTCATCTACCGCGGCCTGTGGCGCGACGCCCTGGACCGCCTGCACAAGACCAATAATTTCCCGGAGTTCACCGGCCGCGTCTGTCCCGCGCCCTGCGAAGGCTCCTGCGTGCTGGGCATCAACAACCCGCCCGTCACGATCAAGAACATCGAGTGCAGCATCATCGACCACGGCTGGGAGCACGGCTGGGTCACCCCGCAGACGCCCAAGAAGCGCACCGGCAAAAAGGTCGCCGTCATCGGCTCCGGCCCGGCGGGACTTTCCGCCGCCGCGCAGTTGAACAAGGCGGGCCACCTCGTCACCGTTTTCGAACGTGCCGACCGCCCCGGCGGTCTGCTCATGTATGGCATTCCCAATCCCAAGCTGGACAAGCAGGAAGTCGTCCTGCGCCGCATCAAGCTCCTTGAAGCCGAGGGCATCCAGTTCGCCTGCAACACCGAGGTCGGGAAGAATTATCCGGCGGAAAAATTGATGGCCGAGTTCGACGCCGTCGTGCTGGCCACCGGCGCCACCAAGCCGCGCGACCTGGCCGTCCCCGGCCGCGAGCTCAAGGGCGTCCATTTCGCGATGGAATTTCTCACCGCCAACACCAAGGCGTTGCTGGACGGCCACAAGAACGGCAGCTTCATCGATGCCACCGGCAAGGACGTCATCGTCATCGGCGGCGGCGACACCGGCACGGATTGCGTGGGGACCTCCATGCGGCACGGCTGCAAGTCGCTCGTGCAGGTGGAGATTTTGCCCAAGCCCCCGCAGGAACGCGCCAAGGACAATCCCTGGCCCGAATGGCCCAAGGTCTACAAGATGGACTACGGCCAGGAAGAAGCCGCCGCCAAGTTCGGCGCCGACCCGCGCATCTATCTCACCACCGCGACGACGATCGAGGGCGATGCCCACGGCCACGTCAAGGCCGTCCACACCGTGCAAGTGGAATGGACCAAAAACGACAAGGGCCAGTTCATCCCCAAGAACGTCCCCGGCACGGAAAAAGCCCTGCCCGCGCAGCTCGTGCTGCTGGCGATGGGCTTCCTCGGGCCGGAACAACCGTTGCTAGATGCCCTCAAGGTCGAGCGCGACCCGCGCACGAACGTGAAGGCTGACTTCCAGAAATACGCGACCAACCTGCCCAACGTGTTCGCCTGCGGCGATTGCCGGCGCGGCCAGAGCCTTGTCGTGTGGGCCTTCAACGAAGGCCGCGGCGCGGCCCGCGAGTGCGACCGCTTCCTCATGGGCACGTCCGAGCTGCCCTGATTTTACCGGCAAGACATTGCACCCCCGCCTCTTCAGGCGGGGGTTTTCTTTGTTGCCTCACACGGGCTGCCATATAAAAGCACCGGCTTTAACACAGCTGGCTGGTTTTTTGCCATCTAATATGATATGGTACGCGACTGGCCAGTCTGTCATGAAACGTATTATGAATTGTATTTACCGTCCCGGATTCCGCCACGTTTGCATCCTCTTCGCGCTAAGCCTGGGGTGGCTTTGCCTGCCGGCCCGGGCGCAGACGACGCCCAATTTCGGGCCCAACGTCTTCATCTTCACTCCTTCAATGGCAACGGCAACGGTGCAGAGCAACCTGAATTGGATCTCCGGGACGCAGGCGCAGCTCAGCGGCCAATTCAACACCAACCGCTACGCCCTGCTCTTCATGCCCGGCACCTACAACGTAGCCATCGCCATGGGCTATTACATGGAGGTTCTCGGGCTGGGACAATCGCCCGACGACGTCACGATCAACGGCCTGTTGGAATCCGACGGATTCGCGTCTCAGCAAAATGCCACCATCAATTTCTGGATGGCCGCCGGGAATCTGGCCGTGGTGCCGACCAACAGCAATACGACCATGACGTGGGCGGTATCCCAGGGCACTTCCCTTCGCCGGGTGCATGTCCGGGGCAATCTGGCCCTGTCGGACAACCAGTCCGGATCCTATTCGAGCGGGGGCTTCCTGGCCGATTCCAAGGTTGACGGCACCGTCTACTCCGGGTCGCAGCAACAATGGCTCTCGCGAAACGACTTTTGGGGAAACTGGTCGGGCGGCTCGTGGAACATGGTGTTTGTGGGCATCACCAATCCGCCGTCCGGTAGCTGGCCCTATTCACCCTATACGACCATCACCAACACCCCGCTGATCCGGGAAAAGCCCTACCTGTCATTGGACAGCGACAGCAACTTCGTGGTCATGGTGCCCAATTTCAGCACGAACAGCACCGGGACCACCTGGGCGGGCGACCCCACTCCCGGAGTTCCGATCCCCATCAGCCGGTTTTATCTGACGCAACCGAGCGTGGACAATGCGGCGAGCATCAACGCGGCGCTTAATGCGGGGAGCAACCTGATATTCACCCCGGGGATATATCATCTGACCAACAGCATCCTGGTCACCCAGGCCGACACGGTGGTCCTCGGGCTCGGCTACCCGACCTTGGTACCCACCAATGGGAATCCCACGATGGTGATCTCGGATGTCCCCGGCGTGAAGCTGGCGGGCATCATCTTCGATGCCGGGACCACCGCCTCGCCCACCTTGCTGGAGGTGGGGACGGCAAGTAATTCGCTGAATCATTCGGCGGACCCGATCTGTCTTTACGACATCTGCAGCCGGGTGGGCGGACAGTTCATCGGCACTACCACGAACTGCGTGACGATCAATGCCAATTATGTGCTGGGGGACAACCTCTGGCTTTGGCGGGCCGACCACGGGGCCGGCTCCACCCCGTACTGGACCGGAAATCCCAGCGCCAGCGGCCTGGTGGTGAACGGCGACAACGTGACCCTCTACGGCCTTTTCGTGGAACACCACGAACAGTATCAGACCTTGTGGAACGGCAACTGGGGGCGGGTTTATTTTTACCAGTCCGAACTGCCCTACGACGCGCCGTCCCAAGCTGCGTGGTCGCATAACGGGGTGAACGGCTACGCCTCCTACAAGGTCGCCAACACCGTCACCAGCCATCAAGCCTACGGGCTGGGCGTCTACGGGGTGTTCACCCACTCGACCACGAGTTGCTTTGATACCATCGAAACCCCGACCAATTCCCAGCAAGTCAACATGCATGACATGGTGAATGTTTATATCACTGGGGAAGGCGTTGGCAACATGACGCATATCATCAATGGCAACGGCAACACGGTTGGATCCGGGTATGGCCAGGCCACGGCCAACAACCTGTGGCAGAACCCGGCATTTGGCATCAGCGCCGGCAATTACCAGACGAACGTTTTCATCTCGTTTCCCGGCGAATCCTGGCACAAGTATCAATTGCAGTATAAAAACAGCGCAACCAACACCGGCTGGACAAATCTTGGCGCTTCCATTGGCGGCAATGACGCGCTGGGCATGTTCGCCAGTACAAATTCGGCGGCGAGCCGGTTTTACCGGGTGGTGGCTGATTGATTTTCCGACGACCCGTTTGAACAACAAGGCAACAAAGCAACCAAGGAAGAAAATTTCGGGAAGTTATGCGACGTGGCCGAAATCGCCTTTCGTACAGATTTTACCGCAGCGTGAATGAGTGCCGGAGCGGCGTTTGGTCGTCGCGCAGCGACGGATGACAATAGCCCGGCGTTTTAACGCCGGGTGGACGTTGGGTTAGTAATGACAAGTCCCGCAGGGACGGCTGACAATCCCATCGTTTCTGCCGCGACCCCTCGTATTATTTTAAATTTCAGACGTCCCTATGGGACGGTTCATTTCCCACGACTAACCCGGCGTTGAAACGCCGGGCTATTGTCACATTGTCCCTTTGGGACAACGAAGTTTGCAACCCCACCATTTTTGTTTGGTTGGTTTTCGGCCAATGACTTCTTCCTTTGCTTTTGCTGCTTGGTTTCCGGCCGAAATTCGGGTTTCATTGGCTGCCGCGATTTTTATGGACGAAACCAATTCATTGATTGAACAGCGCAAGGCCAAGCTCGCCTCTTTGCAGGCCCGGGGCATCGACCCGTTCAAGAACAAGTTCACGCCCTCCGAGAGCTGCGCCGCCGCGCGCGGCAATTACGTGGAGGGCCGCGAAGTGGCCGTGGCCGGGCGCATCACTGCGCACCGCGACATGGGCAAGAGCATGTTCATCGATGTCCGCGACCAGAGCGGCCGCATCCAGGTCTACGCGCAGAAAAACGTCCTCGGCGACGACCAGTGGAGCATCTTCATCCATCTCGACCTCGGTGATTTTGTCGGCGTGAAGGGCACACTGTTCACCACCAAGACGGGTGAGATCTCCATCAAGCTCGCCAGCTTCACCATCCTCGCCAAGGCGTTGCGCCCACCGCCCGCCAAGTGGCACGGGCTGGAGGACACGGAGATCCGTTACCGCCAGCGTTACCTCGACCTCATCGCCAATCCCGATGTGAAGGACGTGATGCTCAAGCGCAGCGCCATCGTGCACGAGATCCGCGGCTTTTTCCACGAACGCGGTTATGTGGAGGTGGAGACACCCGCGATGCAGGCCATCCCCGGCGGCGCGGCGGCCCAGCCATTCAAGACCTTCCATAATGCGCTCGGCTGCGAATTTTACCTACGCATCGCGCTGGAACTCTATCATAAGCGACTGCTGGTAGGTGGGATAGACAAGCTGTTTGAGATCGGCAAAAACTTCCGCAACGAAGGCCTTTCGCGCCGGCACAACCCCGAGTTCACCATGCTCGAGGCCTACTGCGCCTTTGGCGATTACGCGACGATGATGGAGACAGTCGAATCGCTCATCACCACCGTGGCGCAGAAGGTGTTGGGAACATTAAAAATTGAACACGGCAGGTTGGATGTTGGGCGTTCAATGTTGAATGTTGAATGTTCCCAAGGTGAAAAAACATTCAACGCCCAACATTCAACACCCAATGTTCAAGCAACAACGGCTGAAAGTAGCAAGCCGACGAAAATCATAGACCTCACCTCGCCCTGGAAGCGCGCGAAATATAAGGACCTCGTCCGCGAGGTCGCGGGCAAGGATTGGTTCGAGGTCACGCCAGCGGAACGCCGGCGCCGTGCGATGGAAGATTTGAAGCTCGCGGGCGACATCGCCAAGGGCTACGAAGATTTTGAAGTCACCGGCGCGGTGTTTGAAAAGCTGATTGAGCCGACGCTCATCCAGCCGACGTTTGTCACGCATCTGCCCAAGGAGCTAGTGCCGCTGGCCAAGCTCACGCCCGACGACCCGACCACCGTCGAGGTCTTCGAGTGCTGCATCAACGGGCAGGAGATTTCACCCGGCTACACCGAGCAGAACGACCCCGTCACACAACGCGCCACGCTGGAGCACCAGGCCGGCGGCGAGCAGCAGAAGCTGGACGAGGATTTTCTGGTGGCGCTGGAACACGGCATGCCCCCGGCGGGCGGCATCGGCATCGGCATCGACCGGCTGTGCATGATGCTCCTCGGCCAGGAAAGCATCCGCGATGTGATTTTGTTTCCCCAGTTGAAGCCGAAATAGGGGACAGAAAGTTTTAACACTCGCCCTCACCTGTATCCTCTCCCTCAGGAGAGGATTTACGACTCACGTTTTAAGATTGTCCAGCTTCGGTATGGCAAATCCAGTCGCGGGTATTTCTGAACACGCTGGAACAATTCTCCCTCTCCTTGGGGAGAGGGCCGGGGTAAGGGAGAGCCAAAACACCATTTAAAAGCGGTAGAGGACTACCGCACTCCAAAACCTAGCGGATTAATTCGCGCTTTTAACTGCAAGCGCCGCGGCAGGCAGAGGACCGCCCGCCCTACCACCGTCCGCCTCTTACTCAAACGTCTTCTGGAGTTCCTTGATGCGCGGATAGACCGGCGAGGTCGGCGGGATGCGGTCGCGGACATCCCCGTAGACCTGCTTGGCCTTGACGGGATCGCTATTGGCGAGCAGCACGGCGTAATCGAGTTGAATCCACGCCAGCCGCGGATCCTGCACCACCTTTTCCTTGTCGGCGTAAAAATCCAGCCAGGCCCCGAGCGCCTTGGCGCCGTGTTCCTTGGCGTTTTGCAGCGGGTCTTCCAGCTTGTCGGGCAGGCCGGGCAGGCTGCGCGGGTCAAAGGCCGCCGTCGCCAGACGCTGGGCCTCGGCCGCTTCGTATTGCGTCATGTTCTGAGTAGAGTCCGTCTTTTCCCACTGCTGATAAACGACCCAAGCTATCCAGAGCCCGATGATGACCAGGCCGATTGTGATTAATCTCGTCATGATTCTTCCACTCTTTCGATACGCGCGCCCAAACGGCGCAGTTTCCCGTCAATATTTTCGTAACCCCGGTCCAGATGATAAATGCGTTTCACCTCGGTCTTGCCCCGCGCCGCCAGTCCCGCGATGACCAGCGCCGCCGAGGCGCGCAGATCGCTCGCCATCACTGGCGCGCCGCTTAGAGGTCTGCCTCCCTTGACTATAGCACTTGGCCCCTCAATTTCAATATCCGCGCCGAGCCGGGCTAACTCGCTGACGTGCATAAACCTGGCTTCAAAGATTCGTTCGGTGATGATGCTGATACCGGGCGTCACCGCCATCAAAACCATCATCTGCGCCTGCACGTCGGTGGGAAAACCGGAGTACGGCAGCGTGGTGATATCCACCGGCTTGAGCTTCCCATTCCGGCGGACGGTCAGGTTCGAGCCCTGGCGATCCACCTTCACGCCCGCCTCGCGCAACTTGTCGAGGACCGCGTGCAGATGATCAGCCCGCACGCCGCGCAGGGTCACCTCGCCGTTCGTGGCGGCGGCGGCGATGGCGTACGTGGCGGCCTCGATGCGGTCGGGGATGACATCGTGCTCCGCGCCGTGCAATTTCTTGACGCCGGTGACGGTGATGGTCGGGCTGCCAGCACCGGAAATTTTCGCGCCCATCGCGTTCAGGAACTGCGCCAGATCCACCACCTCCGGCTCGCAAGCGGCGCTGTCGATGGTCGTTATCCCATCGGCCAGTGCAGCGGCCATCATGACATTGGCAGTACCCAAGACCGTGGAACCCGCCCGCCCGCCGAGGAAGATTTCCGCCCCGGCCAATTTTTTCACCGTGGCGTTCACATAACCGGCCTCGATAGTGATCGATGCGCCCAGCGCTTCAAATCCCTTCAAGTGCAGGTTGATCGGTCGTGCGCCGATGATGCACCCGCCGGGCAGCGACACGCGCGCCCGATGCAGGCGACCCAGCAACGGCCCGGCGATACAGATGGAGCCGCGCATCTGGCGGATGAGTTCGTAGTCGCCGACGCTCTTGATCTTGTGCGCGTGGATGCGCACCTCGCCGCCGTTAAATTTCACGGTCGCGCCCAGCGACTGGAGGATCTGCCCCATGAACTTCACGTCGCTCAGGTCGGGCACGTTACGGATGACGCACGGCTCGTCGGTGAGCAACGCCGCCGCCATGAGCGGCAGCGCGGCGTTTTTAGCGCCGCTGATCCGCACTTCGCCGCGCAGCGGCACACCGCCTTTGATCATCAAGCTTTGCATGCAAATAGATTACCGTCGTAAAATCAGGATTCGGGCGCGATGAGAGTAGTCATCCTTGACGCCTTCCACAACCCACTTTTGCGCCGCAAAGATATTTTGCAAATCTGCGGCCTGGCCGTCGCCGAACTCCAACATCAGCCGGCCGCCCGGTTTCAGGAACGCCGGGGCCTCCGCCGCCAGCCGCCGGTAGAAATCCAGCCCGTCCGTGCCGCCATCCAAAGCGAGGCGCGGGTCATGGTCGCGCACCTCCGGTTGCAACGTCGCGATCTCCGCGCTGGCGATGTATGGCGGGTTGCTGACAATCAGGTCGAATTGTTTCGGGAGGGACGAGCTACGCGAGTCCCCAACTTGATCAGGGACTCGTGTAACTCGTCCCTCCGAGTCGAGCAAAGCCGCAAACCCATCGCCCTGCCTGAACTCAATGCGTTCCAAAATCTTGTTTGCTTCCGCATTCTGCTTTGCAATGCCCAGCGCTTCCGGCGAGACATCCAGTGCTGTAACGATTGCAGCCGGAGATTTCGCAGCCAGGGCGATGGCGAGACAACCGCTGCCCGTGCCGAAATCGAGGGCGATTGCGGATTCTTTATTCCCGGTTTGGAGCTGGTTCAAGAATTGCCACCCGAGTTCGGCGAGTAGTTCCGTCTCCGGGCGCGGGATGAGGACGTGGCGGTTGACGGTGATCTCCAGCCCGCAAAAGGAGGTCGAGCCGGTGATGTGCTGCAATGGTTCGCGCTGGCCGCGGCGTTTGACCAGCTCACGAAGTTCATCAATTTCCTGCGGCGTGAGGGTGCGTTCGAAGTTCAGATAGAGCTTCATGCGCGGCATCTTGAGGAGATGCGCGAGCAGCAGTTCCACCTGCAGGCGCGGCGAATCCACGCCTTTTTTGGCAAGAAAATCCGCGCTCTTTTGGATGACTTCAAGCACCGTCATCCGCCCAATCTAAAGGCAAAGCGCGCGGTTCAAAGCCTAAAAGTTTCCGGGGCCTTGGGAAAAAAGGTGTTGCCACGACCCGGTGCCGGGGCTTAAACATTCGCCGCGCACATGGGTAAAACCCTCATCATCGCGGAGAAACCTTCCGTCGCCGGCGACATCGCCAAGGCGCTGGGCAAGTTCCAGAAGGCCGAAGACTACTACGAGAACGACGAGTACGTCATCTCGTCGGCGGTGGGCCATCTGCTGGAATTGATCGCCCCCGAGGGGGTCGAGGCCAAGAAGGGCAAGTGGACCTTCAAATGTCTGCCGGTCATCCCGCCGCACTTCGACCTGCAGCCCATCGAGCGGAGCGCCCCCCGGCTCAAGACGCTCACAAAGCTCATCAAGCGCAAGGACGTGGATGCGCTCATCAATGCCTGCGACGCCGGGCGCGAGGGTGAATTGATTTTCCGCAACATCGTCCGCTACACCAAGGCCAAGCAGCCCATCCGCCGGCTATGGTTGCAATCCATGACCCCCGCCGCCATCCGCGAAGGCTTCAGCCAGTTGCGCGGAGACGAGGAGATGATGCCGCTTTCCGACGCCGCGATGAGCCGTTCCGAGGCCGACTGGCTCGTGGGCATCAACGGCACGCGGGCGATGACCGCCTTCAATTCCAAGCTGGGCGGCTTTTTCAAGACCACCGTGGGCCGGGTGCAAACCCCCACGCTGGCGATCCTCGTCGAGCGCGAGGCGAAGATCCGCAAGTTCATCCCGCGCGATTTCTGGGAAGTCATCGGCACGTTCGATGTCGCCGCCGGCGCCTATACAGGCCGCTGGTTTGACGAAAAATTTACCAAGGCCGAGGACGAACAGCTCCGGGCGGAGCGCGTTTGGGAAAAGGACCGGGCCGAGGCCATCCGCACCAAATGTCTCGGCAAGCCGGGAATCGTCACCGAAGAGAGCAAGCCCAGCACGTCGCTTTCCCCCCTGCTCTACGACTTGACCAGTTTGCAGCGCGACGCCAACTCGCGATTCGGTTTCAGCGCCAAGAATACTCTCGGCCTCGCGCAGGCGCTTTACGAGAAGCACAAGGTTCTCACCTATCCGAGAACGGATTCCCGCGCCCTGCCGGAGGATTACATCGCCACGGTCAAGAACACGCTGGCGATGTTCGAGGGCGTGACGGGTTATTCGACCTTTGCGGAGCAAATCCTCAAGGCCGGTTGGGTGCATCCTAACAAGCGTATTTTTAACAACGCGAAGGTGTCGGACCATTTCGCCATCATCCCGACCACGCAGGCGCCCAAAAATTTGTCCGAGCCGGAACAAAAGCTGTACGACCTCGTGACGAAGCGGTTTCTCGCCATATTTTATCCGGCGGCCGAATTCATGGAGACCACGCGCATCACGCGCGTCGAGGGCGAGCCGTTCAAGAGCGCGGGAAAAGTGTTGGTCAGCCCCGGCTGGCTCACCGTGTACGGCAAGCAGTCGGATTCCGACGAGACGCCCAGCCTCGCGCCGGTGCAGCCCGGCGAAACGGTCAAGACCGGCAATATTGAGGTCAAAGAAAATGTCACCAAGCCGCCGGCGCGGTATTCGGAAGCCACCCTGCTCTCGGCCATGGAAGGCGCGGGCAAGCTCGTAGACGATGACGAATTGCGCGAGGCGATGAACGAAAAGGGTCTCGGCACGCCCGCCACCCGCGCAGCGACCATCGAGGGCCTGATCTACGAGGGCTACGTCCACCGTAACGGCCGCGAATTGCAGGCCACCGCCAAGGCGTTTTCGCTCATGGAACTGCTCAACGGCCTGGGCATCCCCGAGCTCACCAAGCCCGAGCTGACCGGCGACTGGGAATTTCAGTTGAAGGAGATGCAGCGGAAAAAGATCAGCCGCACGCAGTTCATGACGGGCATCGCGGACATGACCCGGCATATTGTGGAGCGGGCGAAGCTTTTCGAACAAGACACCATCCCCGGCGATTTCGGCGTGCTCCAGACGCCCTGCCCGAAATGCGGCGGTGAAATCCGCGAGAAATATAAACAGTACCAGTGCAACAAGTGCGACTTCGCGTTGTGGAAGACTTTGTGCGGCCGGATGTACGAGCCCGAGGAGATCGAGACGCTTATCACGCAAAAGCAGGTCGGCCCGCTGCAAGGTTTCCGCAGCAAGCAGGGCTTCCCCTTCGCCGCGGTGCTGAAGCTGTCGCCGGAGTACAAGGTGGAGTTTGATTTTGGCAACACCCCCAAGGAAGGCGACGCGCCGGTGGATTTCACCGGCAAGGAGCCGCTCGGCAAATGCCCGAAGTGCGGCGCGCAGGTGTTCGACGCCGGCATGAATTACGTCTGCGAGAAACAGGCCAGCGCGGAAAAGACCTGCGATTTCCGCACCGGCAAGATCATCCTGCAACAGGAAATCTCCCCCGAACAGGTCAAGAAGCTGCTCGCGGAGGGCAAAACCGATTTATTGAAGGGGTTCATCTCCAAGAAAACGAACCGCAAGTTCGAGGCGTTTCTGGCATTGAAGGACGGCAAAGTATCGTTTGAATTCGCGCCGCGTGAGAAAAAGGCCCGGGGCGCGAAATCCTCCGGCCCGGTGGTGAAGATTGATTTCACGGGCAAGGAAGTGGTCGGTAAATGTCCCAAGTGCGGCGGGCAGGTCTTTGATACCGAGGCGGGCTACATCTGCGAGCGGTCGCAGGCGGAAACCAAGCCGTGCCGCTTCACCATCAGCAAGACCATCCTGGAGCAGCCCGTGGATGCCGTGCAGGCAAAGAAAATTCTCGCCACCAAGAAGAGCGATGTGATGGACAAGTTCATCTCGAAATCCGGCAAACCTTTCCCGGCGTTTCTGGTGATGGACAAGAAGGGGAAGATCACCTTCGAGTTCCCACCGCGCGATGACGAATAGCCAACCCGACCGAACCATGGACGAATCCGTCCAGTCCGTATCGCCCGCCGCCGACAAGCGAATCCAAAAATTTCTGGCGCACCTGGCCACCGACCGCGGGGCCTCGGTCTATACCCAGCGCAATTACAAGCAAGCCCTCACGGAGTTTGTCCGGTGGCACCAAAATGAGCGGCAATCAGCACCCGCCTGGGAAAAGCTTCAGCGCGACGATTTCCGCGGCTACCTCCGTTTTCTCGGACGGCAAAATCTGGGCCGCGCGGCCACGTCGCTGCGGTTTTCGGCTTTGCGGACATTCTACAAGTTTCTGCTCCGGCACGGCATCGTTGAAAATTCGCCCATCAAAAATATTTCCCTGCCCAAGCTGCCCCGGCGGCTGCCGCAGTTCCTGACGGTTCAGCAGATGGAGGATCTGCTCGCCGCGCCCTTGAAGCCATTGAAATCGCTGTCCGGCGCCAAAAGCAAATCACCGGGCCGCCCCATATCCGTGGATGTCTGCCATCGCGACGTGGCGGTGCTGGAGACGATCTATTCCTGCGGCCTGCGCGTGAGCGAGCTTTGCGGCCTGCGCGTGGATGACATCGACTGGGACGAGCAGTTGGTGCGCGTGCGCGGCAAGGGCAAAAAGGAACGGCTCGTGCCCATCGGCGGCAAGGCGCTGGAAGCCATCAAAATTTACTGGCGGTTGCTGCCCCGGCCACCGGCCGGCCAGTCGCCGGTCTTTCTTTCCCATCGGAAACAGCCAGGGCCGGTCGCGCCGTCCATCCTGCAACAGCGCCTGAAAAAACACCTCGCCGCCGCCGGGCTGGACCCGCATCTCACCCCGCATAAGCTGCGGCACAGCTACGCCACGCATCTGCTGGATGCCGGCGCGGACCTTCGTTCCGTGCAGGAACTACTCGGCCACGCGCATCTGGTGACCACGCAGGTTTACACGCATGTCACCACGGAACGCTTGAAAAAGGCTTATGACAAGGCACATCCGCGGGCGTGACTTTTTTAGGCTTTCGCGATGTTTTTTTGAATAAACCGGCATTGTTTTGCATCTAATCTCCAGAGTATGGTTAGCCCTTGTTTATGAAACTGAAAATTTATCAATTGACCCTGGCCGCCGCGACTGCGGTTGCCGTAACCGGCTGTGAAACCCCCTATGGCACCCCCGACAACACCGGCACCGGTATGCTGGCGGGCGGCGCGATCGGCGCGGGCTCCGGCGCATTGATCGGCAGCGCCAGCGGCCATGCCGGCGCGGGCGCGCTCATCGGCGCGGCCATCGGCACCATCACCGGCGGCCTCGTGGGCCATTCCATGGATGAACAGCAGGAAGCGGCTCTGCGCGCACAGTCGCCTGCAACCTACGAACGCGTTGAGCAAGGCCAACCGCTGAGCGTGGCGGACGTCAAGGCGCTGGTCGCGGCCAAGGTCAGCGACGACACCGTCATCGCCCAGATCCAAACTTCGCACACCGTTTATCACCTGAGCACGGCGGACATCATCGACCTGCACAACAGCGGCGTGAGCGAACGCGTGGTGGATTACATGATCAATACCCCGAACACCGCCACCAGCGCCCCGGCTGACACTGTCGTGGTGGCCCAAGCCCCGCCCGCACCGCCGGTGGAAACCGTCGTGGCCGCGCCTGGGCCGGGATATGTGTGGGTTGGCGGCGATTGGGCTTGGAACGGGGCCGCCTGGGTTTGGGTCGGCGGCCACTGGATGGTGCCTCCCTACCCCGGAGCTGTCTGGGTGGTGGGCGGCTGGCATCGCGGCCCGCGCGGCTGGTATCGCGGGGGCGGATACTGGCATTGATTTCTTTGACAACATTTTGGCCGCGATGTCTTCATGGCATCGCGGCTTTTTGTTTTTCCGCCGCTATCAGCGCCGAATGAAAGGCTTGAACTGAAAGAGTTTTGGGGTTATTTGCAAAGCTGACGACGCGCCAGCAAAACGCCTGCATCATGAATGTGACCGGCAAACAACTCATCACCGTGGCGGTTCTCGCGGTGCTGGTCGCAATAGGTTGGGCGGCCAAGCTGGTTTGGTATCCCGCCGTGGACGAAAAGTTTTTTCTGCTCGATTATCAGCGGCTGGAACGGGCCCCGGCCCATGTGCTCATCCTGCGGCCGACGGAGTTTTCCAGTTCCCGGCGGTCAGGCGGTTTTGCCGCACCGACCCGTTTGAAAAACGGCCAGTATGACAACAAACAAATGCGCGCCGTGGGCCGCAACACCACCCTGGCCAATGTCATCGGCACGGCCTATCAATACTCCCAGTGGCGGGTCATCGTCCCGCCCGATGCGGTCACCAACCGGTACGATTTTCTGGACACCGCCACGAGCCATCCGCTGGAGCAATTCCGCGCGCTCATCAAAAGCAAGCTCGGCTATACTGCGAGCGTGCAATCGCGCAACGTCCCGGTGCTGGTGCTCAAAGCGCAGGGTTCCGGGCCCACCCCCAGCACCGCCGACCGGGAAAATTTCAATTTCAATGCCGGAAAACTGACGATAACCCACATCTCCATCCAGCAACTTGCCAACATGACCCAGGACTCCTTGAAACAGCCGGTCGTGGATGAAACCGGCCTTACCGGTTTCTACGATCTCACGATTCCCTGGAGAGGTGGTAATCTTCCCGATGTGCAGGCGGCCAACAATCTTCTCAATCCGGTGGGCCTGGCTCTGCTGAGCGACACCCGCACCCTGCCCATGATGGTCGTTGAAGCAGCAAAGTGACGCCCCACCCATCGTTACGGCAACCCGTCACAATTGTTTTCCGTCTTGCAAAGCGGGCCGGTTATGGATTCAATGTGCGTCCCCCTACCCGGCTGGGTAGCTCAGTTGGTAGAGCAGAGGACTGAAAATCCTTGTGTCGGCGGTTCAATTCCGCCCCCAGCCACCATCTTTAACTGCGTGCAAGATGAAAACTTTCTTTCACCGGCTCATTTTCCAGCGACTCAGGCCAAAAAATAACCCGCCCATGCCGAGCAACCCCATTGTGTCCGGCTCCGGCACCGCTGTGGCGTTTATGGCAAATTGCAAAAATTCGAATTGGGGACCGTCCGGATTTTGCTTCCAAGTGGACGATAAACCATCACTAGAACCCAGGGAAATGCTCTCTATCCAGCTATCACCCGGTTTATATGAGGATGCGGTCGTGAAGCTCCACGAGTAAGCACCATACCCAACCGTTGGCCGGGAAGTCGCCACAATAAAATAATATGTGTCGGGCGATAACAGCAGATGAGCGGGTGCGGTGTAAGTATAAGTGCCATCACTCGTCGGCGAGGAACCGCTCATCATGCCGAGGCTGCTGCCGGGATCAATACCACCGAGGTCCCCCGATTGATTGTAAAGCATCACCGTGAAACCGCTGGGGCTGCCAGAAATACCCATCATCGCCAGTTGAACGTTGTTGAGCACATATCCGCCGGTATTATTTCCGGTCAATATCCCCTCTGCCAACCATGAGCCGCTATCCACCGCGAGACCGCCCATGGAGGGTTGTCCCAAATTGGACAGGTACGTCACTGTCCCTTGGGCTTGGGCGATTTGCGAAGCCAGCATGGAAGCCGCCAGTGCAATAATGCCATGAACGATTATTTTATTCATCGGTGCCACTATGTGCTGCATTACGAACATATTTGCTATAAAAGCCCGGCACATTCCACCTCACAATCATAACATTAATTCTTCTTATATAAATGTCAATAAGAATCACCATTTACACCGGGGAGAGCGATATGGAAAAGGGCTTGCAAACTCGTGGTGATGGAAGAAAATCAGGAACAAGGCCCACGCCGGTCGTGGAAAAGAAACCAAACGGAAAATCTCAGTCCAACGGGAAATCCCGGTTAATAATGCCCGCTGCTTTCCCAAACAATCAAACCGGAGCCTTGGGACGAGAGCCATTGCCCGGGCCACAGAGGATTGCCGAACACCACTGGCCCGAGGGCGCGATGCCGCTGGTCAGCATTTGCTGCCCCACCTACAATCACGAGAAATTCATCGCACGATGCATCGACGGCTTCCTCATGCAGGAAACCACTTTTCCGGTGGAGATCGTCATTCACGATGACGCCTCCACTGACCGCACCGCGGAAATCATCCGAAGCTACCAAGCCAAATATCCCCGGCTGATCCGCTCAATCCTCCAGACAGAAAACCGGCGATCCCAGGGAAAAATCGCCCTCCCCGTACCGATCGAGATGTGCCAGGGCGAATACGTGGCGATCTGCGAAGGAGACGATTTCTGGACCGACCCAAAAAAGTTGGCCAAACAAGTGGAGTTTCTCGGCACACATCCGGAATGTGCGAGCTGTTTTCATAATGTCGTCATGTTTTCAGATGACCAAGGCAACCCGAGTCCGGACTTTAGTTTGAACAAACAAGGCAACCGGCTCATGTGTGGGCCGAGAACGAAATCCCGCTATTCTCAAAAGGACTTTTTCAAGGGAAACGTCATCCCGACTTGTTCAGTCATGTTCCGGAGAAAGGTTGCCGGGAAGCTTCCGCCATGGTTCGAGACTCTTCCCTTCGGTGATTTGCCCCTGCACATTATTTGCACTGAACACGGCCTGGCGGGGTATTTGCCCGACGTCATGGCTGCATACCGGTTGCATTCAGGCGGCGCTTGGTCCGGCAAGTTGTTCCTGGATAATATCTCTCAAGAAATCAAGATGTTCGAAGAGATGGAGCGATATCTCCAGTCACGCCCCCAAAGTGCTGTGATCAGAGCCAGCCGGCGACAGGCCGCGCTGGCGATCTCCAGAAGCCGCAGCCGGATGGAGTTGGGGCGCGCCCGTCAGTGTCTTGACAGCTCGCCTGAAAAAATCCCCGATGCCATCTGGCGGGCATGGCGGACAAATCCGCACGAGGTCAAGTGGCTGTTGCGCTGGCTGCGGTGCGTCTGGCCGAACGTTCTTGGCGGGAAATTTACGGCTTCCGGCGTCCATCGCAAACTGCGTGAACATTTTTAAGGGTGCGCCAGTGATCGCAAATCAAGCCTTAAGCACCGTCGCTCCGGCCGCCGGGCGGGACACAAACATCGTGGCCTCGATGCCGGTCCGCTTCTTGTAGCCCGCGGCGATCTTTTTCTTGATGTCGTCCACGGCGGCCTTCTTCACCAGCGCCACGGCGCAGCCGCCAAAACCGCCGCCGGTCATGCGACAACCGATCATCCCGCCGTCGCTCCCGATGCCGCGTGCGATGGCCACCACCGCGTCCAGTTCCGCGCAGCTCACCTCGTAGTCGTCCCGGAGCGAATCATGGCTGGCGTACATGAGCCGGCCCACGGCGGGCCAGCCGGAAGTCCGCACGCCCTCCGCCGCCAGTATGGTCCGCTGGATTTCGCTGATGACATGCCGCGCCCGGCGGTAAACGACTTCTTCCATTTTAGTGCGGCCCTGCTCCAGGGTCTCCAGCGTGGCATCGCGCAACGAAACCACGCCAAGCGCCTTGGCCGCCGTCTCGCATTGCTTGCGGCGCGCGGAATATTCGCTGCCGGTCAATTCGTGCTTCACATTGGTGTTGATGATGAGCACTTCGACCGCCGGATCGGTCAGCGGCACCAATTCCGTTTTGCGGGTGCGGCAGTCGAGCAGCAACAATTGATCTTCCTGGCCCATGACGGAAACAAACTGGTCCATGATGCCACAGGGCATGCCGGCGAACTCGTGCTCGGCTTTCTGGCAGAGCAGCGCCTTGTCCACGGGCACCAAGGTATGGCCGGTGATGGCCTCGAGCAGCGTGGCGGTGGCGACTTCCAGCGCAGCGCTGCTGGACAAGCCGCCACCCAACGGGACGTTGGAGTGGACGAGCGCGTCAAAGCCCTCGAGCCTCAAGCCATACGCCAGAAATCCGGCCACGACTCCCACCGCATAATTCGCCCATTTGCCCTTGCCCAGCGGCTTCAAGGCAGCGCCAAGCTCGATGGTGAACACCTCGTGGTTTGCCGTGGAGCGCAGGGTGATCCGCCCGGCGTCCCGGGCGGGCGCGGCCGCGATGACCGTGTAGCGCTCGATGGCCATCGGCATCACAAAGCCGTCGTTGTAATCCGTGTGTTCACCGATGAGATTGACCCGGCCGGGCGCGGCCGCGATCCATTGCGGTTCGCCGCCGTAAACCTTGGCGAACTCCCGGACGGCATGTTCAACAGTTTCCTTCACAAGTTCTAGCGGGTTGAAAATTTGTAGACGGTGGTGTGCCGGTAGGTTCCGCCCGGACGCAGGATGATGGAAGGAAATTTCGGCCGGTGGACGGAATCCGGAAAATGCTGCGTCTCGAGGCAAAGACCGGCGTGCTGCGTATAGTAAATCCCACCGTGCCCGCGCAACGTGCCATCGAGATAATTGCCGGTGTAAAACTGCACTCCCGGCTGGGTGGTGAGCACCTCCATCACGCGGCCGGTGGCCGGCTCGTAAACTTCGGCGCAGCGCGCCAGTTTTCCGCCACCATTCAGCACAAAATTATGGTCGTAGCCGATGGGCTTGCCTTTGAGCTGGGAAAAACGCGCGCCGATGGGCCGGCTCCGGGTGAAGTCCAGGGGCGTGCCGGCCACCGGCGCAATCCTGCCGGTGGGGATCACGGTGTCATCCAGCGGAGTATACCGCCTGGCGGCGATCTTCAATTCGTGGCCAAGCACATTGCCGCCGCCCGCGAGGTTGAAATAGCTATGGTTGGTCAGATTGACCGGCGTGGCCCGGTCGGTCACGGCGGAATAATCGAATCGCAATTCCCCGGCGGCGGTGAGCGTTATCACCACGGTCACGGCGAGGTTGCCGGGGTATCCTTCGTCGCCGTCGGGACTGGTATAGGTAAATTTCACCCCAGCCACCCTGCCCGGCAGAATTTCCGCCGCCCATAAGGCCTTATCAAAGCCCGCCACCCCGCCGTGGAGATGGTTGGGCCCGTTATTGACGGCAATCCGGTATTTTTTCCCATCAAGCTGGAAGCGGCCCTTGGCGGTGCGACCAGCCACCCGGCCGATGATGCAGCCGAAGTAAACGGGGTTGCCCTCGAGATATTGGTTCAGATTGTCGAAACCCAGCACGACGTTCCCGGACCGTCCCCGGCGGTCGGGGACGTGAAGCTCGGTGATGATGATGCCGTAGTTGGTGATCTTGACGGCCATCCCGCGACCATTGTTCAGTGTGAACAGGTCAATCCGGCGGCCGGCAACCCGGCCGAACGGCGCTTGGTTGACAGTGGCTTTCATTCGAAATCAAGCTGGCCCAGTTGGATATGCATAGGGGTTAAATGCGCTGCGGCAGGTTAAGCCAACCCGAAAATTAAAGCAACCCGGCCAGGCAAATCCGGCGGCGTTTGCCGGAATTGGGTGGCGCGATTGCCGATTCGGTGGCATTAATGAATTAGGCAATACCAACAAGAGGAAATACGATGGCCCAGGCAATCATGGATCCGGAAAAGGTGCGGCGGTTCGCCGAGGAGCTGCAACGGTTCAACAACGACATCGAAAACCGGATGGTGCTGCTGCACGCGCGGTTCAACTCGCTGGGCGATACCTGGCAGGACCAGGAGCACGAGAAATTTGCGGAGGAATTCAAGCTGGCCATCAAGGCGCTGGGCAAGTTCGTGGAGCTGTCCAAACAGCACACGCCCTACCTGCTCCGCAAGGCGCAGCGCATCGAGGAATATCTCAATCAACACTGATTATGCCCCTGCCGGCACGGGTCACTTCCATCGAGGCGATCGAGTCCTTCCGGGCGGCGCTCATCCTTTACCTGAACAAGGCGCGCGCGGCGCTGGACGAGATCGGCTCGGAGGTGCAGCGCACGCGCCTCTGGGTCGAGAACGACCAGACGCGCCTGTGGGAGCAGGAATTGCGGGTCCGCCTGCGCCGGTTGGAAGAGGCCAAGCAGGAATTGTTCACCGCGCGGCTTTCGCCGTTACAGGAAGCCTCCTCCATCCATTACATGGCGGTGCAAAAGACCGAGCGCGCCGTCCACGAGGCGGAAGCCAAGCTGGCGGTGTTGAAAAGGTGGAACCGCGACATGCAGAACCGCACCGACCCGCTGACCAAACAGGCGGAACAATTGCACGGCTACCTGACCGGCGACATGGCCAAGGGAGTTTTTTATCTTACGCAGGTGATCAAGGCGCTGGAAGCCTACGCCGCCGTGAACACCGAACCGGCCCCGGCCGCCGCGCCGGAAAAAAAGGAGCCATCGCCATGAGTCTGCTGGGACAAAAAAGCCGGCTGACGGGCACCACCAAGGAGATTGCGCTCCTGTGGGCCGATACTCGCAACTACTGGCACGATGCCAAGAGCCAAGAGTTCGATGAGAAATATATGCGGGAATTGTTCGCGAGCGTGGACCGCACGGCGACCATCATTGACAAGCTGAACGAAGTGTTGGAGAAAATCAAAAGTGATTGTGAATAACCCTTCCGTTAACGAAATGCTGGCCCTGCTGGACGCGTTCAAGAGCGCGGTGGAGGAAGGCGCCGTCCGCGAGGAGAAATTGACCGCGGAAACCCAGGGCGCCGCCAACGCGGAACTCTATGCCTTCGAATCCACCCGCCAGGCACTCGACGCCCGGGTGGTGAAGCATCATGACGAGACCGAGACCGCCCTGGCCCGTGAGGAATACCGGCGCGTGGGCAAGTTGCAGCAGCGGGCAAACGCCATTAACCGCGCGCACACCGATCTGAAAAAGCGCGCGGAAAGCGACGCGAACGAGCGCGAAACCCGCCTCAGCCAGCAGATCAACACAGACACCAGCCACGCCGAAAAGCGACGTGATGAGCAACTGGCCGCCGAAGCGGTCGCGTTCCAAGAATTGCACCAAAGCTTGGCCGGGAACGAAGCCGCACTGGAGCAGATGCAAACCGCGGCACGGAAGGCGTTCGGCGGGTTTGGCAAATTCCGGCGCTGGCTGGCACCCGACCATCGTTGGCCGGAATCGGAATCCACGCCGGATGAACAACAATCGGCTGCGGAGTTCCAGAGGCTCCTGGGAAAAACCAGTGGTGATCTGGGCCGGTTTAGAGACTTCTTTGCACCAAAAATTTTCCGCTTCTTGCCTGTATGGCTGGTGACTGTGATGTTGCTTGTGCTCGCGGCGACTCCGTTTGTGCCGCTTACGGCGCTGCACGGCATCCCGCAATGGGTGACGGGGGCGAGCGGAGCGGCATTGCTGGTAATCTGGGGGTTTTATTTGCTAGGAATCCGCGCCGCTACGCCGTTGGCCCGGGAAATCGCGGGTAATCTTTTCAAAGCTCGTCGCCTGTTGGACGCCATCAATGAACAAGCCGGCGCACGTCACGCCGCCGAACAGCAGCGCATCATGGACGAATGCGATGAAGCCATCCACGCGTTAAATCAAGACTGGAAGCAGCAAACCAAGGCCATGCCGGGCTTGCGCAATAAGCATCTGCGGGAGATCGACGAAAAGGCCGGACGCCTCAACGAAAAAAACGAGGAATTAAACCGCGTCGGACTGGAACGCTTCAAACAGCGACAGACGGAAAGCGTGAACCAACTCCGGGAGGAAACCCGGACGCGGCTGCAACAGCTTGAGGAAGCCCACCAGACCAAATCGGCTGAAGTGAAAACCCGTTCTCAAGCTCAATGGGCGGCATTGGAAGCGGACTGGAAGCAGACCATCGAGCCGTTGTGGCTGAAGATCAGCTACGCCATTGCCGCCGCCGAACAACTCTTTCCTGAGTGGGACACGCAGTCCCTGGAAAAATGGACGCCGCCACCGGTGTTCCGGAACGCGGCCAAGTTCGCGCGGCTGGAAGTGGATGTCGCGGCCTTGGTGGAAAAGATGCCCAAGAGCCCGCAACTGCCCCTGCCCTGTCCCGCGAAATTTTCGCTACCACTCACACTGGTGTTTCCCAACCAGGGCAGCGTCCTGTTCAAGACCGGCCAGAAGGGCGGCGACGGAGCCGTCGCCAGCATCAACAACCTCATCTTCCGCCTGCTGTCCACCACGCCGCCGGGCAAGCTGAACTTCACCATCTTCGACCCCGTGGGCTTGGGCCAGAATTTCGCGGCGTTGATGCATTTGGCCGATTACGAGGAAAGCTCCATCGACAGCCGCATCTGGACGCAGACGGCGCAGTTCGAGGAGAAGCTCGCCGGGCTGAACGAGCACATGGAGAAGATCATCCAGATGTATCTCCGCAACGAATACGCCACGATCGCCGAATATAACGCGCAGGCGGGGAGCATCGCGGAAAAATATCACTTTCTGGTTATCGCCTCCTTCCCGGCCAATTTCAGCGACACCGCCATGCGCCGGCTGCACAACATCGCCGCCAGCGGGGCGCGCTGCGGGGTATACACATTCGTCCAGTGGGACCAGCGCGTGGCCACGCCCCCGTCCGCCGTGCTGGACGAGTTGCAGAAGAGCAGTGTGTGTCTGGAAGAAGATGGCACTGGATTCAAGTTTTCCACCGGACGCCGGCACGGGACGCGATTGTTGCTGGATGCGCCGCCCGAACCGGATCTGGCCACCGGCCTGTTGCACAAGGCGGGCGAGAGCAGCAAAAATTCCACGCGCGTGGAGGTGCCCTTCGATCTGGTGGCGCCGCCGGAAGCGGAAATCTGGACGCAAAACACCACCGAGGAACTTCAGGTTCCCATCGGCCGCTCGGGAGCCACCAAGCTGCAATATCTGGCCATCGGCAAGGCCACGCGCCAGCACGCGTTGATCGCGGGCAAGACCGGCTCGGGCAAGTCCACCCTGTTCCACGTCATCATCACCAACCTGGCGCTGTGGTGCAGCCCGGAGCAGGTGGAATTTTATCTGGTGGATTTCAAGAAGGGCGTGGAGTTCAAATGCTACGGCAGCCGCAAATTGCCGCACGCAAGGGTGGTGGCCATCGAGAGCGACCGCGCCTTCGGGTTGAGCGTGCTGCAGCGGGTGGACGAGGAATTGCGGCGGCGCGGCGATCTTTTCCGTAAAGTCGGGGCGCAGGACGTGGAGGGTTACCGGCGGGCGGGCGGGACCGAACCGTTGCCGCGCAGCCTGCTTATCATCGACGAGTTCCAGGAATTTTTTGTGGAGGAAGACCGCGTGTCACAGGGCGCAGCGGTGTTGCTGGACCGCATCGTCCGGCAGGGCCGCGCGTTTGGCATCCATGTGCTGCTGGGCTCGCAGACGCTCGGCGGGGCCTACACGCTCGCGCGCGCCACGATGGGCCAGATGGTCATCCGCATCGCGCTTCAATGCAACGAGGCCGATGCCTATCTCATCATGGACCCGGAAAATCCCGCCCCGCGCCTGCTGTCGCGGCCCGGCGAAGGGATCTATAACGACACCGCCGGTTCCATCGAGGGCAACAGCCCCTTTCAGGCGGTATGGTTATCCGACCGGGAACGCGATGCCGCCCTGGCAAAAGTCCGCGCCCGGGCCGACCAAAATCCCGGCGCGTATCCGGGGCCGATTGTCTTTGAAGGGAACGCCCCCGCCGATGCGCAGGAAAACCTGCTGCTGGCCGACGTGCTCAAATCCACGCCCACAACCGCTCCGGCGCAGGCGCGCGCGTGGCTGGGCGCGCCCAACTCCATCAAGGGCCCGACGGAGGCAGTCTTCCAGAGACAGAGCGCCAACAACCTGCTCATCGTGGGCCAGAACGAAGAACGCGCCCTGCTCTGCCACGCGATGGCGATGATCTCGCTGGCGGCGCAATATCCGCGCGGTCAGGCGCGGTTCGTGGTACTGGATAGCAGCGCGCCGGGCCTGCCGCAACATGAGTTTTACCAGCGGGTCATCGGCTTGATGCCGCATGAGGTCGTCCAAGCCAATCACGCCAACCTCGCGGAAGTCTTCGCCGGGCTGGGGGAAGATTTAAAGAAACGCATGACGAACGAGCAGACGACCGCGCCGGAACTCTTCGTGTTGATCCACGGGTTGCAAAATTACAAGCAACTCCGGGCGGAAGATGAATTTAGTTTTTCATCGAAGGCCGCGGAAGACGGCCCCAACCCGGCCGCCGTGCTGCTGGAACTGCTCCGGGAAGGGCCGACGCACGGAATCCATGTGCTGGCCAATTGCGACACCTACACCAATGCCAACCGGTTCCTTGGCCGCAAGACACTCGGCGAATTCGAGATGCGGGTGCTCTTCCAGATGAGCGCGGCGGACTCGGCCAGCCTGATCGACGACCCGGCGGCCTCGACGCTTGGCTTTTACCGGGCGCTGCTCTACCGCGACCGCGAAGGCTCCATCGAAACGTTCCGGCCTTACGCCCAGCCGGGCCCGGACTGGGTTGAATCCGTGGCGCGAGAACTTTCGCGCAGATAGGCTTGCCGTCGTGATGAAGATGCCGGGAAAAGTGCTAACCAATTTAGCACGCCTGCAAAGCCATTAAGCAACCGCTCCGTTTTCAAAAACCCCGCACCTGATGTAACCGGTTGGTTCTAAACACGTCACCGGGCTAACGAGCCATTGGCATGGTTTGCGCTAAATAATGTCGGGAGATTTTTTGTGTGAATGGATAGGCCAAGGCGCGGGGAGGTTTCCCGCGATTAGGATTAGTTGGGGAAAAGGAACCGGTTTTGAAGCCGGTTCCTTTTTTTCTTTGGAACTGCCGGTGCGATACAATCATCAAATGTATTGAATACCGCCAGAGTTGGACGGGTCTAACCTTTAGAGATATATTGTATGAGGGGCCGGAACCGCCGACCAAGAGGAAAGAAGAAACACACGGAGTCCATATGAAAACTCGAATCATCCCAATCGTGTTCCTCACGGGAAGCCTGGCGCTGCTGGGTTATGCGGCGAGGGACGCGCAAGCCCAGAGTCCTGCAAATCCGACGACGCCCACCCCGGCGGTCCAAGCCGGGCCGGAGACCGGCACGCCTCAATTGTCTTACGGTGCGGAAGAGGTACTGAAGCTGGCGCAGGCGAAGATCAGCCCCGACACGTTGCTGACTTTTGTGCGGAACTCGCGCCTGAATTATGATTTGGATGCGTCGGGAATTATTTATCTGCGGCAACAGGGCGTTCCCGACCCGGTGGTGACGGCCATGCTGGAGAAAAGCAGGGCGATGACCGATGAAACCCAAGCGGCGGCAGCCCAAACAGCCGCACCCGCGCAAACGCCTGCCGACACTACCGTCATGGTCACCCCGACGACCGCGGCCCCGGCCCCGCAAGCGGATGCCTATGCGGCAGATTACTCCTCCTACCCGGCATATGACGAGGCAGCCCCGGCATACGACTACGACAACTATTATCCGTATTCCTATTACCCATACTACGGCTACCCGTATCCGCTGGGAATCACCTTCGGCTTCGGCTACGGCGGCTATTACCGCGGCGGATTCCGTGGTGGCTTCCATGGCGGTGATTTTCACGGCGGCGGGTTCCGTGGCAGCGGATTTCACGGCGGCAGTTTCCATGGTGGGACCGGCGGTAGCTTCCATGGCGGAACCCGTGGCGGCAGCTTCCGTCATTGAGCGTGGCGGATTTGCGGGTTGACGGGATTCCGGCCTTGCGGAACCATGCCGGGACCAAGCGGGCAGAATGAAGCACTACCTCTATCTCCTATGCGGCGCCATCCTGGTGGCGGCGGCGCTGGCCATTTGCCGCCAGGGGAGAAGCGCGGATTCAAATGCAAATGCCGCAAGCCCGGTGCCAGTCTCCACCGATTCAGGCACGAATCGTTACCAGCCCATCCCGCCGGCGGAACGCAAGGAGAAGCTCGATCCCATGCAGTATCGCGTCACGCAGGAGGCGGATACCGAGCCGCCCTTCGAGAACGCGTATTGGAACAAGCATGACCCGGGAATCTACGTGGATGTCGTGTCGGGCCAGCCGCTGTTCAGCTCGCTCGACAAGTTTGATTCGGGCTGTGGCTGGCCGAGTTTCACCCAGCCGCTGGCTGAAAGCAGCATTGTGAAAAAGACCGACGACTCCCTCGGCATGGAGCGAACGGAAGTGCGCTCACTGGTGGCCAATTCACACCTCGGCCACGTTTTCGACGACGGCCCGGGGCCCACGCACCTGCGCTATTGCATCAACTCGGCGTCGCTGAAATTCATCCCGCTGGCCGAGATGGCGGAGGTGGGCTACGCCGACCAGCTCGCGCCGTTTGTGAAAGCGGGCCTGATCAAACCCCTGCCGAAAAGCGAGACAGCCATCGTGGGAGGCGGTTGTTTTTGGGGCATGCAGGAATTGCTGCGCAAAATCCCCGGCGTCACCAAGACCACGGTGGGCTACACCGGTGGCACGGTGGCCAATCCGACGTACGAGCAGGTCTCCTCGCAGACCACCGGCTACACGGAGGTGGTACAGGTGGTGTTTGACCCGTCCCAATTGAGCTACGGACAGTTGCTCGGCTATTTTTTCCGCGCGCACGACCCAACCGAGGATTACCACAAGAAAAACGGCGTCGAATCCTCGCACCGCTCAGCCATCTTTTACACCAGTGACGAACAGAAGCGAATTGCGGAACGCGTGAAGGACCAGGTGAACAAATCCGGCAAATGGAACAGCCCGGTTGCGACAGAAATCACCCAGGCGGGTGTGTTCTATCCGGCCGAGGAAATACACCAGGATTATTTCGAGAAGAACGGTGGCGGCGGCAGTTGCCATTACCTGCGGAATTGAACCAAGGCCATGAACGAACTTGTCATCGAGAAATCCACGACCGCATTGATGGTCATCGACCTTCAAAAAGGGATTGTCAGCATGGCCACAGAGCCGCACCCCGCGAGCACGGTGGTTACCAACGCCACCAAGCTGGCGGATGCCTTCCGGAAAAACGGCATGTTGGTGGTCTTGGTCCGGGTCACGCCTTCGCCAGACGGTAAGGATGCCCTCAAGCCCCTTGCAGACAGCCCGGCGCAGTGGAACCAGCCCCGCCCCGCCGATTGGGCGGATATCACGCCGGAACTCGGCCCGAAGCCGGGTGACCTCGTCATCACCAAACGCCAATGGGGTGCCTTCCACGGCACGGAGCTGGACCTGCAATTGCGCCGGCGCGGCGTGCAAACCATCGTCCTATGCGGCATCTCCACCAACATCGGCGTGGAAAGCACCGCCCGGTTCGCCTTCGAGTACGGTTACCAGCAGGTCTTCGCCGAGGACGCCACCGCCGCCCGTTCCAAGGACGAGCACGAGCACTCCATGAAGTCCACTTTCGTCAAGATCGGGCGGATCCGGAAGACCGAAGACATCCTTGGCGCCCTGAGCTGAAGGCTTGCGGCTTACGACTGAAGCTCCTGCGGAAAATCCTGCTGGCAACCTCATTGGGCAGTCAATAGATTGAGCTCAGAAATCATCATGCTTACAACCCGCACCTTGCTTTTCTGCCTTGGGCTGACGCTCTCATCCTCTTCCATGTTCGCGGCGGATGCTGACAATCCTTCCATCTCTGCGTCCAACACCACGTTCAACGTGCGTGATTACGGGGCGACCGGCGATGGCACGACAAAAGACACCGCCGCCATCCAAAAAGCCCTCGATGCCTGCGCACAGGCCGGCGGCGGCACCGTGGTCGTGCCTCCGGGTGTTTATCTCACGGGCAGCGTGGTCTTGGGCGCGAACACGACGCTGCGACTGGACGGCAAGGCCAACCTGATGGGCAGCCCGGACATCGCGGATTATCCGCTGGTGCGCGGCCGTTGGGAAGGCGAGATGGCCGACGCCCACCGCGCGCTGCTGTTCGCGGAAAAAGCCATGCACGTCAGCATCACCGGGCGCGGCTCGATCTTCGGGCCGCCCATCAGCGTGAGCCGGCTGCGCAAACCGCGCGGGCCATTATTGATCGAGTTCAACGAATGCACAAACATCCTGCTGGACGGCTTCTCCACGGAATACCAGCAGCTTTGGTCCATCCATCCCCTGCTCTGCCGGGATTTCACGGCGCGGAACCTCGTCATCCGTTCCATCAACTTCAACGGCGACGGCATCGACGTGGATTCATGCTCGGGCGTGCTCATCGACCATTGCAACATCGACACGGGCGACGACGCAGTGGCGCTCAAGTCCGGGCGCGGGCTGGCGGCGGCGGAGGCCGGTCGCCCCACCGAGAATGTGGTCATCACCAATAGCGTGCTGGTGAGCAGCATCTACGCGGGGCTGGCATTGGGCACGGAGATGTCCGGCGGCATCCGCAACGTGCGCGTGGAAAACTCCGTCATCGGCGGACGGCAAAACGCTATCTTCATCAAGAGCCGTGACGGGCGCGGCGGCTTCATGGAGGACATCGCCGGCGAAAACCTCATCATCAACAGTTCCGGGACGTTCGTGGGAATCAACTTGGTAGACAAGGGCATTCAGGCGAGCGACCCGGTGCCCGGCACCGTGGAAAAATGGGCGCGCGTGCGCAACATCCGCTTCAACCATGTCCGGGTGGATAACGTCGTGCGGTTGGTGGCAGCGGCGGATATACCCGCCGAACGGCCGTTGGACGGCCTGACGCTCACGGACATCACGGGCACCTGCGACAAGGCCATCGTGCTGGATAACACCACGAACGCAAACTTCGCAGGCATCGACGTGACTGGTTATAGGGGATCGCTCATCACGACGAACAACGTCCAGGGCACCGGCTTGAACAACGCCGTCGCGCCCGCCGCGGAATAACTCAACGAAGCATGAAAGCCATAAGATTTTTCTTCATCATCACCATCACGGGCGCGATCGGCTGGCAGGCCTCCGCGCAACCCGCCGCCAACTCAAATGACAATCTTCCGCCGTACCGGCAGGCGGCCTTGCCGGTTGATGAACGGGTAAGCGATCTGGTCGGGCGCATGACCGTTGAGGAAAAGGCGCGACAGCTTGACATGTATTTTGGCTGTGAAGATTTACTGAACAAGACCAATGATGTGACCCTGGATCATCACACCCACGCGAAACCGGACGCCGCTTTTGATCCCCAATTCGCAGAAACTAAACTGGGGAATCTCGGCGCCGGTTCCATCCACGATCTCTACCCATCGCCCAGGCTCTATAACACGATTCAAGCCTGGGTGATCAAATCCAGCCGGCTGGGAATTCCCGCGCTGTTCCTGGAGGAAGGCTTGCATGGCTATATGGCCTACGACCAAACCGTATTCCCCCAAAGCGTCAATCTCGCGACGACCTGGGATCCCGGACTCGCGAAAAAAACCGGCGCCGCCATCGCCGCCGAGGCACGCGCGGATGGCGTGGACATGATCCTCGCCCCGGTGGTGGACCTTGCGCGCGATCCGCGTTGGGGCCGCGTGGAGGAGGATTTTGGCGAGGACCCGTTTCTGTCGGGGCAGTTCGGCCTGGCTTACGTTCGCGGAATGCAGGGCGATTCGCTGGCGACCGACCACAATATCATCGCCGAGCCGAAACATTTTGCCGCGCACGGTTCGCCGGAAAGCGGTCTGAACACGTCGCCCGTCCACATCGGCGAGCGCGAATTGCGCAGCGTCATGCTGAAATCCTTCGAGCCGGCCGTGCGCGAAGGCAACGCGATGGGCATCATGGCCGCCTATCACGATATTGACGGTATCCCCTGCACGGCGAATCCCTGGCTGCTGAACACGGTTTTGCGCGGCGAATGGGGGTTCAAGGGGTTCGTCCTGTCCGATCTCGGCGCGATCCGCCGGCTTTACGACACGCATCATGTGGCCGCGACGCCCGCCGACGCCGCTTGTCTTGCGCTTAACTCCGGCCTGGACATGCAGTTTTATGATTTCGACCACGACACCTTTCAGAACGCCGTCATTGATGGGGTCAAAAACGGAAAAGTAGCGGAAGCAACTTTGGACGCAGCGGTTTCCCGCGTTCTGCGCGTGAAATTTTTGCTTGGACTTTTCGATCATCCGTTCGTGGATGAAAATTTGGACAAAACGGTCCGCCGTTCGCAGGAACATCTGGATCTTTCACTTGAAGTGGCGCGCCAGTCCATGTGCCTGCTCAAAAATGAAAAGGGTCTTCTGCCCTTGAAGAAAAATCTCGGTTGCCTGGCCATCATCGGGCCCAATGCAAATGTCGCCCGGCTGGGTGACTATGCCGATGTCACCACGGAAGGCCCGGAATTTGGCATGCTTGAACAGATCAGGAAGCTCACATCCGCAAAAACCAAAATTCTTTTTGCCGACGGGGATGAGATCGACCAGGCGGTTGCGACGGCGAAAAAGGCGGATGTCGTCATTTTAGCCCTCGGTGAAAAGAAAGGGATTTCCGGCGAAGGTTTTGACCGCTCTGACCTAAATCTGCCCGGCGATCAGGAAGCGTTGCTCGAAGCCGTGTTCAAAACCGGCGTGCCAGTGGTTTTGGTTTTGCAAAACGGACGGGCGCTCACGATCCCATGGGCGGCGGAACACGTTCCGGCGATTTTGGAAGCATGGTATCCCGGTGAATTTGGCGGGCGCGCCATCGCCGAAACGCTTTTCGGCGACAACAACCCGGCGGGCCGCCTGCCGGTTTCATTTCCAAAAAACGTCGGCCAGCTCCCAGTTTTCTACAACCATTTCCCGTCGAAAAGCGGGAATTATATCGATGGCAATGATTCACCGCAGTTTGTTTTTGGCTACGGCTTGAGTTATACGACCTTTAAATATGACAATTTGAACATTTCGACACCGACGCAGAAAGACGGCGACGTGCTGGTTGATTTTGATCTGACGAACACGGGCAAGCTGGAAGGCGATGAAGTCGCGCAGCTTTACACCCGGCAAACCACCGCCAGCGTCGCCACCCCGGTGAAGGCGTTGAAAGGATTTTCCCGCGTTCATCTGAGACCCGGTGAAACCACGCACATCTCAATGCATCTCAAACAGGCCGACCTTGCGGTTTGGGATGCGAGTCATGAATGGAAAACCGAACCCGGCGAATACACGGCGTCTATCGGTGGAAGTTCAGATCAAGGATTGACCGCAAAATTCACGTTGAAATAATCCAGTTGTCAGGCGCCAGCAAGCCGGAATCATAGGCCGGTACTACCGGCGTTACGCCGCCATAGTTGGTACCGGTGGTGGGACTCGAACCCACACGACTTTTTACAGTCCCAGGATTTTAAGTCCTGTGCGTCTGCCATTTCGCCACACCGGCGTTGCCACCCGACTTTCCGATAGTTGCTGAAAGCCCATGCAGCCGCAAGTGCTGAAGCACCGGCCATTACGGCCTGGCAATAGTTTGAGGCCCTTGACTTCCCGGCCGGGTGGGTGAACCTTTTATCGAGGGAGGAGGAGTATGAAAGCGGAGGTTATTTCGAGCTTGTTCGCTGCAACTTGGATTGGCTTGTTGTCATCGGCGGCTCAGAATATCATGTCGGCTTCCCCACCAAGTTTGGCCACCGCGGTCTCCACCGGGCTCCCAAGTGCGCCGGTTCCGTTATCCGCCGGCGCGGAAGAGATATCGGAGCTCGCCGAGGCCGGGGTGAACCCGGAAACGCTGCAGTCGTTCATCCAAAATTCCTATCTGGATTACGACTTGGACGCGGCGGGCATAGATTACCTCCGCCAACAGGGTGTTTCCGATGCGGTGATCAGTGCCATGCTGCAAAAAGCCGGGGATGCGCTCGGCGAGGTACGGACTGCGGCACGGCAAAACTGGCACGCCGCCCGGCTGGCTTATGACTGGCGCACGTGGCCGCAGACCATGCCCCGCGGCGTTCGCGGTTTCCCGGTGCGTACCGAGGAAGCGATGCCTTACGACTACTACGATCACTATTACAATGATACTGCCAACGTTTATTATTTTCCCTATCCCGTAGGACATCCGGCATCCAATCGACGGGCCGAATGGGAAAACGGTCTCTATCGGCGGTGGCTGGGGCATCAATACTTCATCGGCAATCCGGGTTTTAGCGGGGGTGCCATCGGTGGCGGTGGTGCCCGCCGGTGAACCGGCGCAGCATTCCAGCGGACTTGACAGCAGCCATGGCATATATTAACTATCTGGTTAGTTAGATTATGCCCAAGCCAGTGGAAATCCGCCGGAGCCAGGAAACGCGGCGCGACGCCTCGCGGGCGAAGATCCTTGCCGCCGCCGAGCGTATTTTTGCGCGGGAAGGCCTGGCCGGGGCCCGGACGGATGCCATCGCCGCCGAGGCGGGCGTGAACAAGGCCCTGCTCTACTATTATTTCAAGAGCAAGGCGCGCCTGTACGAGGCCGTCATCGAACGCCACCTGCAGGAGTTCAACGACCGGGCGCTGGCCGTGCTCAACGCCCCCGGCTCGGCGCGGGCGCTATTACTGCGGTATGTGGAGCTACACTTTGATTTCATCAGCCAGCGGCACCGGCATGCGCCGCTGTTCCAACAATTGATGATGAAGGGCGGTGGCCCGCCGGAAAGGCTCTTCCGCAAATATATCGCCCCACGCGTCCAGGCGCTGGGAAAGCTGCTGGCGCGCGGCATCAAGGCCGGCGAACTGCGGAAGGCGGACCCCTATCACACCGCGATCTCCCTGGCCGCGCTGGTGGTGTTTTATTTTTCCGCAGCGCCGATGTTGCAGCGGACCGGCGCTCCGGACCCCTACGCCGCCGCCAATCTGAAACGGCGCAAGCGCGAGGTGCTCGATTTCATCCGCCACGGTTTGTTCACGAACCCAGCCCTTTCCTAAAATGAAACCCAAAGCCATCATCATCATCCTGGCGGTTCTGGTCGCCGGGCTCATCATTTACCTGTGCACTCGCCCGGCGCATCAAATCCTCCTGACCGGCATCGTGACGACGGACGAGGTCATCGTCAGCCCGGAAATCCAGGGGCGGCTCCAACAATTGCTCGTCCGGGAGGGTGACATGGTCACCAACGGCCAACTGCTGGCGGTCATCATGCCCGAAATGGAGCAGGCGGACGTGGCGTTCTATTCCGACAGCGAAAAGCAAATCGCCGCGCAGACTGCGCAGGCCCGGGCGAACCTGGAAAACGCGCGGCTGACCTTCGCCCGCGAGGAGGATTTGCACGCCAAGAACGTGGATTCGGCGCAGGATTACGACCAAGCGCGCACCGCGTATGCAGCGGCCAAGGCCGTGGTGGATTCGTTCAACCGGCAGACCCAGGCCGCCGAAGCCCAAAAAAATAAAGCGCAGGTCACACTCGGTTACACGGAAATCCACGCGCCGATGGATGCCGTGGTGGACACCCGCGCGGCGTTGCAGGGTGAAGTCGTCAATCCCGGCCAGGCCATCGTGACGCTCATCAACCAAGACGACCTCTGGGTACGCGCGGACGTGGAGGAAACGTACATCGACCACATCCGACTCGGCGACAAGCTCACCGTCCGGCTGCCCTCCGGCACGACCCGCGAAGGCACGGTATTTTTTCGGGGAGTGGACGCGGGTTACGCCACGCAGCGGGACGTGAACCGGACCAAGCGGGACATCAAGACCTTTGAGATCCGCCTGCGCTGCGACAACCGCGACCGCGCGCTGGCCGTGGGGATGACCGCCTACGTCATCCTGCCGGGCAGCAAACTGTGAACATTTATGGCCGCCGTTGAAGTTGAAAAACTGGCGAAACGCTTTGGCGATTTTGTGGCCGTGGACGCGGTGGATTTTGCCGTCGAGCAAGGCGAGGTGTTCGGCCTGCTCGGCCCGAACGGCGCGGGCAAGTCCACGCTCATCCGCATGTTGACGACGCTGATGCCGCCGACCTCCGGCACCGCGCGCGTCAACGGCTTCGACATCGTCCGCGCGGCGAACGAAGTGCGGCAGTCCATCGGCGTGATCCCGCAGGCGATGACCTCGGACATGGACCTGACCGCGCAGGAGAACATGAGCATCTTCGCCAAGCTCTACGGCATCCCGCGTGAGAAGCGGCTGAAGACTATCGCGCAACTGCTCAAGGAAGTGGACCTGGAGAAATGGGCGGACAAGCCCGTGAAGATGTTTTCCGGCGGCATGCGGCGACGGCTGGAGATCGCGCGCGGGCTGGTACACGAGCCGAAGATTTTCTTTCTGGACGAGCCGACGACGGGTCTAGACCCGGTCTCGCGCGTGGCCGTTTGGGAGATGCTGTCGCACCTCAAGCAGGAACGCGACCTGACCATCCTGCTGACCACGCATTACATGGACGAGGCCGACAAACTTTGCGACCGCATCGCCATCGTGGACGAGGGCAAGCTGGTGGCGCTGGATTCACCATTGAAGCTGAAGGCGTCCATCCCCGGCAAAAATATTCTGGAAGTCAGCTTTTCCGGCGCGCCGGCGAATTGGGCGGAAACATTGAAGGCTTTGCCCGACGTGGCGGAAGTGAAGGCGGTGGACAACATCTTCCGCATCTCCTCGCACAACGGGCCCAAGACCACCGTGGCGCTGATCGAGGCCGCGCGCGCGGCGAACGCCACGGTCACGTCGCTCTCCGTGCAAAGCACCACGCTGGACGACGTTTTTGTGCATTACACGGGACACCAACTGCGGGATTCGCTGAAGGCGCCCAGCGCCGCGGAAAGCCCCTTCATCATGAAACGATTCTGATATGCACCGCGTATGGGCCATCATCGAACGTGACTTGCGCCGGTTCAAGGCGAGCCCGGTGCTCATGATCATCTCGGTCATCATGCCGCTCGTGCAGCTCATCGTGCTGGGCTACGCGTTCGGCGGAAAGATCAAGGACCTACGGGTGGGCGTGGTGGACCAAGACCACGGCATCCCGGCCATCAGGTTGAAAGAGATGTTCCAGGCGGTCGCCGCCAATGCAAAAACCTTCGACACCATCGCCTACACCGATGAAGCCACGGCGCTGCGGGACCTGCGCGATGGCAAGATCAATGGCGTACTGACCGTGCCGCCGGAATTTTCGCGCAAGGTGCTCGCCGGCGCCAACCCACGCATCGCCTTGATGGAGGACAACACCGACCAGTTCTCGGCCTCGGCGCTGGAAGCCGTCTTCGGCGGAATGCTGGTGCCGTATAATTCACCCGCCATCGCCCGCCGGACTACCGCCGCAGCGACGCTCGATGTGGTGGAAATCTATCCCTACGTGCCATACATCCAATTTCTGCTGCCGGGCGTGGCCGTGCTGGCGATCTTCGTGTCGGCGATGGTCGGCGGCGGCATCATCTTCATCGATGACAAGGCGCGCGGGTTGCATGAGGGTTATCTGGTGACGCCCATCCGGAAGTTTGAATTGATATTGGGCTTCACGCTGGCGGGCGCGGCCAAGGCCATCATCGCGGGGACCGTGCTTATCACGGTGGGTTCGCTCATCGCGGGGATTCCCGACCCGCTCAACCCCATGCGCATGGCACGGATGTTCCTGCTGGTGGTGATGACCTCGATGGCGCTCATCAGCATGATGTTTCTCATCATGGTGCGCGTGAGCGACCCGCTGGTGCCGCGCGCGATCTTCGGCATGCTCAACACGGTGCTGTATTTCCCCAGCGGCGCGGTCTATCCCACGAACTCGTTCCCGGCATGGATGAAGGCCATCGCGGTGGTGGACCCGTTCACTTACGCGGTACACGGGTTCAAGGAACTGGTACTCAAAAACACCGGGCTTATGGCCATCAGCGGCGACCTGGCGTTTCTCTTTATCTTTACGGTGATCGCGATGGGCGCCGCCACCCTGCTCTTCCGAAGGACGCTGTAGCGGTTCAATTTGAACCCAGTTCAATTGAAATTGGAGCCGAAGCCATAACTGCAGCCGAAGTCATGAAAGCCCTGAAGAAAGAGAACACTTTCGTATGATAGACAACTACCCGCTCTGCCACCGTTCAGAGCGGGTAGTTGATTTTACAATCGCAGCAACTATTTTGCAAATATGTATTTGGCAACTGTGTTGTGAGGGTGGAAGAAGGGAGCGGAATGGCCGCGCAGCTACAAAATGTATTAAAATGCTATCTAACGCTATAGCGCCTAGAGGTCGGGCCGCGAATTGTTGGTGTTGACGCCGAATTGCCAGGTGACCAGCTCCACATGTCCGTCCGCGAAAGCTACGTTCGCCTTGCCGCTGTGGCGCGTGGCCAGAGAATCGGGATTGTCCGGCACCCACCGGCCGTCGTTGATGACCGCGTCGCCATCGGGATCCTCGCTCGATGCGCCCGGCTCCTCGGCCAGCATGATCTTGCCCGTAGGGTTGTGAATCCCCGACTGTTTGAACAAGTAGGTGCCCGAACTGAGATTGCCCGGAAACACCGAAGACATGCCGTAATTCACTTGAGCGCCGCTGGCATCAGCCTCAGGACCGTAGCCGGTGAGGCTGTAGCTGAACAGATACGGGCCGTTGGCGGGATCGGCCTGCGCGATCCGGTCCTTGTCACTGACGTCCCCAGGGCAGCGGAACGTGCTGGGGTCAGCGGCGGTGAGGATGGGACTTTTCTTGAGGGGCGGATACAGGGCGGTATTGGTGCGCCAATAGATCCAGTCGGCGGCTTGGAACCCGTTGTTCAATGAGGCCAGGCCGGGAAAGTTGTCCTGATTATTGTCGATATACATGGCCATGCCGAGGGCGAGCTGCTTGAGGTTGTTGAGGCACTTGGTCTGCTGGGCCTTGCGCTTGGCGTTGGCCAGGGCCGGCAGGAGCAGACCAGCCAGGATGGCGATGATGGCAATGACCACCAGCAGCTCAATGAGAGTGAATGCCCGCCTTGGATTCATGCGGCTATGGGATAACCTCTCCGCCAGTCCGTATCAAGCCTGCAACCTTCCGCCCCGGAAACTCCCACCCGCCAAAAAAGAAATGCGATTGGCGCATTTCCTGGTTGAAATTAACGGGCGGGCCGCTAGGCTTGGCCCATGCGCTGGCCATCCGCTTTGTTTCTTGCTTTGACGTTGATGGTTTCGGGGGCGTCCGCTGCCGAAACCAGCGGGCACGTCTACAAGGTGCTCCCGCAATACTTGGACACCAACGGCGTCGCCTCCCTTTCGCCCAGCCTCTATGACCGCGACGCCTATCAGGCGGTGCTGATGCATCACCCCGAGCAACGCGGCGGAATACAGTTCATGATCCAGTGGAAATGCCCGCACAGCGATAATTTGAAATTGCGCGTTGAGGCCCGCGGAACGGTCGTGGGCGAAAAGGTCCAGACACTGAACCTCGAACAGCCGGTGACCCGGCACGGGTGGTTCAGCCAGTGGACGGCGGTAGTGCCCAGCGCGCAGCAGTTCAAAGACCTCGGCACGCTGACGGCCTGGCGCGTGACCCTGTGGGATGGCGACACGCAACTGGCCGAGCAAAGGTCATTCCTATGGTGAGGCGAACAGCCAGCCTGATTCTCCTTGCCACACTTGCCCATTCCCTGTCGGCCCAACCATCTTCCCCGCTGACGACCTATCAGGTCGGTGATCGTGCCGCGCAGGACGTTTTGGCCCCCGTATCACTGATGGTGGTCGACCAGGCCGCCACCCAGTCCCTGCGCGACCAGGCCGCCCAGCAAATCCCCCCCTTCTTCTGCTTTTATCCCATCGAGGGCGAAGAGGCCGTGAGCGAATTCAAGACCGCGTTCAACAACACGCGCTACGCATTCCTCGAGGCCCGCCGCGCTGACAAAATTCGCGGCGCGGATACCAACGGCCCATTGAGCGGCCCGGCGGTGGCGGCCTTCCGCACCCAAAACAGCGGCTTTCCCGCCGACGACAAAGATCTCACGCGTTGGGCTGCCAGCCAGGGCGATGCCACGCCCGATCTGGCCGGCGGGACGGACGAACAGGAACAAGCCTTGGCGGAGAAATTGCATGCGACGATGGCACGCCACATCCGTACCGACAACGTGCCCGCCTCGCTCAAGCTCAATGACCGCGCCCGTCTCCTGACCATCACCGACCCGCTGGACATCCCCAAGCTCGATGCCGCCGAGCAACAGGCCCAGGAAGTCTCCGCGCATTCCGACTTTGTGACGCTGGCGCAGGCACGGGCAAGCTTGACGGCTTCGTTCCCCGCCGAGGAAAAGGCTGCCGCCCAGTTCATGGCCGGCTTTATGCGCGAGAACACGGAACCGGATGCCGCCCTAACGCGCGCCTCCCGTGACCGGCAGACTGCCGCATTGCTGTCCGCCGACACCTACGACGCCGGTGGAACCATCGTGAAGCGCGGACAGGTCATAACCGCGAGGATCAAGGCTGCACTGGACCAGTTGAATGAGAAGCTCCAGGCCGACGCGCGCGTAAGCCAGCTTCAGCAGCAGGCCGCCCAGAGCCAGACGCTGGCGATGGTCGTGAGTGAACGCAACCGCTGGCTGGCGAGCATACTGCTGGTGGTGGCGACGATTGGCGGCCTGACGATCCGCTGGCAGGTCAAACGCTGGAACCGGCGGCGGCGCAGCCGGTCGCTGTCCGTGCGGGTGCTGTCCGACGAAGGCGTGATGATCTCCTGCCCGACGTGCGCGGAACACATCGTCGTTCCCGCCAACGTGGAGGCAAACGGGCATCTCCCGGGTTGCGACCACGCGACCCACGAAGAGTGGCGCCGCCGGGCGATCACCGCCGAACAACGCGCCAAGAAGGCCACCGAGATAGCGCGCACCGGGATGATGTCGCATCTGGCCAAGTATCTTTCCACCGAGTTCGTGAAAAAATTATCCTCGCAGCGCGGGGATTTGATCGAGGCCCAGCGCCGCGCCGCCGAGCGGGTGGAAGAACTGGCCGGGCGGTTGGAAAACCTGGAGGTGCCGGCGCGCGAGGCGCAACAATTTTACCAGCAGCGCATCGCCGAACTGGAGCAGCAATTGCAAGAATCCAACGAATTGAACCGTTCGTTGATCAAGTTGAAGATCGCCACCGCGCGGCAGCAACTCGACAAAGCCCGCATCCGCATCACCCTGAACTAGGCGGCCCGCGCGTGGGCCTTTTCCTGCATCTTCAGCGCCTGCTCGTAACAGGCCAGCGCCTCGGTGTAACGCTCCATCCGGTTGAACACCCCGCCCTTGTAGAGATAAGCGATGGTCACGGAATTGTCCGCCGCAATGGCGCGATCGTAGCAGGCCACGGCTTCATCCAACCGCTGCATCTTCTCACAGGCCGCACCGCGCTTGATGAGCGCCTCGGTGTGGTTGGGGTCCAGCGCCAGCGCCTCGTCGAAGGACGCCAGCGCGGCATCGTTCTGGCCCAGGCTTAAAAGCGACTGTCCCTTGCCCAGCAAAACTTCGATCTGCCGCCCGGTTTCGGAAAGAACCGGTGATTCCTCATGCGAGATGCCTGCACCGTTCCCATTGGTGACGGCTGCGGTGGGCAGCGCCCTCGTCGCCTCAAGCTCGCGGATCTGTTTTTCGAGCCGTTCGATGGTGGCGATCAATTGCGCCGTGGCCTGATCCGCCGCCCCGCCGCCGCCCAGCAGGCGCGGGTCCGCCCCGCCGACCAACTCCTGCTGTTTCAACCCCAGCGCGCTCTCGGTGAAACGCTGCATGGTACGGGCTTGGAAATATGAGGCGTAAAGCACGCCGAGAAATCCCAGCGCGGTCACGGCCAGCGCCGTGGTGACGAGCAATACGAGGTGGCTGGAGGACTGCTGTTCGTGCAGGGCCGTCTCGATGAGGTTGAGGCGCTCGCCCACGCCCATGGCGTTGCGGGCGGCCACATCCTCGGCATCCTGCTGGCTGCGTTCGATGGCGAGCTGCGTGGCGTGAAGCTGTTCCTGGATTTGCAGATAGGCGCGCAACACGTCCTGCGTGGAGGCGGTGCTGGCCAATGTTGGCGCAGGCACAGCGACAGCAGCGGCGGGCGCGTTGGGGGCGGCATTGCTGTCATCCGCAAGCAGCGCCGGGGCGCCGCCCAGCCACACGGCCGCCGCAAGCGCGGCGAAAAAGGAATTCGGCCGAAAGGAAATTTTATTCATACACGTCACCTGGGCGTAGAGCTTGAAAAGTAATCGCTGATTTGTCAACGGCTGCGATGGAAAGTTATTCACTGATTATTGACGCTTGCATCGAAAAAAATCCGGGCGCAGACTGCCGTTAACGAAACGAAAGGACGCTTATGTCACTAGAATTTGCCCTGCAGAAATTTCCGAAGGAGATCAAGCTCAAGGACGGGTCCAAATGCCGCCTGCGCGCCCTGCGCAAGGACGACGAGGCCGAGTTCCTTAAGTTCTTCCAGGCCGTGCCGGAGCCCGAGCGGATGTTCATCAAGCACCGCGTGACCGAGCCCGCCGTGATCCGCGACTGGTGCCAGAACATCGACCTGGGCCGCAACCTTCCCCTGCTGGCCGCCGCCGGCGGGCAGATCATCGCCAGCGCCACGCTCCACCAGCAGCTGGGCGGCTGGAAACGCCACATCGGACGCATCAGTGTGCTGGTGCACCCCGGCTTTCGCGGACGCGGCCTGGCCGGCGCGCTGGTCGGCGAGTTGGTGTCCATCGCACGCGATTGTGGTTTGGAATACGTCGAGGCGGAATTCATCGGCGAACAGCAAGCCGCCATGAAGGTGTTTGCCATGATCGGTTTCAAGGAACTGCTGCGGCAGGACGACTACGTCAAGGATATGCAGGCCATCTCGCACGACTACGTCCTCATGGGCCTCGACCTGCGGACGGACGAGGAATACGCCGGCACGGGCTAGCCGATGGACACCTGCCCCCATTGCGGCGCTGACTTGCCGCCCAAGGCCAAGGTCTGCCCCCAATGCGGCTCCGATGAAACTACCGGCTGGTCGGAAGAAGCTCGCTACGACGGTTTGGACCTCCCCGACGAACACTTCGACTACGGCGAATTCGTGAAGCGCGAGTTCGCCGGCAAACGCCGCCGCATGCACTGGTTCTGGCTGCTGGTGGCCATCGGGTTGGCGGCGGCTTTGGCCGCCTGCTATTGGTGGTGATTACAAACGTGGCTGGATTTTATAGTGGCGGGTGGGTGGGAAATGCATTTCACTTCTTGCATGGCAACTCCAACCCTAGAAAACACTTCTAACCTATGAGCACCATCTTCCTCGGATGCTTCCTCGGTTTTATCGCTTGGTTCCTGGTCCGTTACCTGGCCGGCGGACTTTTTACCGTGGACCAGAACGAACGCGCAGTGAAAACCAGCTTTGGCCGGGCCGACCGCATCCCGGATGTGACCACGCTCGACGACCCCATCGCCGAACACCTGCGCGACGACGAACGTGAACGCTACGTTTATCCGCAAGTGCGTGTCATCCCGCCTGGCGGCCCGTATTTCAAATGGCCTTGGGAACGGGTCTATAAAATTTCCGTCGCCACGCAGACCCTGAGCATGGCCTACGACCCCGAAGACCCCTCCGCCAACAACGACGGTCAGACGCTCGAAGCCGTCACCAAAGACCAGCTCAACACCGGGCTCACCGGCCAGATCCGCTACCGCGTCTCCGAGCGAAATCTCTACGCCTATTTCTTCGGGGTAAAAAGCCCCATCACCCACGTCATGGGCTATTTCGTCTCCGTGTTGCGCGAGCGTATAGCCAATTTTGAGGCGCCCAAGGAAATCGATCCCAACGCGCCCACCGGCATCAATGCTATCAGCGGCATTTCCATCAACGACCTGCGCAAGAACCTGCGCGACATCAACGAACACATGGACCGCGAGTGCCTCTCTTCGGCCGCGCGTTACGGCATCGTGCTGGACGCCTCGCTCATCACGGGCATCGACCCGCCGCCTGAGGTCGAGTCCGCGCTGGCGGCCATCAATACCGCGCACAATTCTGTTTCGTCGGACATCAGCCTCGCGCAGGCCTCCTCCGACCAGAAGATCACCCAGTCCAAGCGTGCCGTGGAGATCGAGACGCTCAAGGCGCAGGCGGAAGTCGAGCCGCTCAAACAACTCGCCGCGCAACTCACGGAGTTGAAGGGCAGCGGGCCCGAAGCGTTGGAGATCTACCAGCGGAACGTCCGCCTCTCGCTCTACGGGCAGGCGCAACAAGTCATCCTGGAGGACAAACAATGATTTTTCTCATCGCCGCCGGCTCAACTTTTATCGGTTGTTTCATCGTCGTGCCGCTGTTGCTAGGCATCGCGCATGGGTTCGGCACCTACACCATCGTCAGCGAGGGCCGCTGCAAGGTGTACATGCTCTTCGGCAAGGTCATCACCGTGCTGGACGAACCGGGCCTGCACTTCCTCATCACCAAGATGGGCTGGCGCGCATCCATCGTGAACTGGATCGGCAAGTGTTACGAAATGGACCTGCGCCTCGACCAGCAATACCTCCGCAGCCAGCCGATCAATTCCGAGGAAGGCGCGCCCATGGGCATCGGCATCTGGTACGAGATGTTCATCAGCGACCCCATCGCCTATCTGTTCAAGAACGCCGACCCGCGCGGCTCACTCTCGGCCAACGTCAGCAACTCCACCGTCCGCTGCCTCAACAACCTGCCGCTCGAAAAGATGCTGGAAGACCGCCATTCCATGAGCCAGACCGTCCGCGACGAAGTCTCGCCGCGCTCGCATGAGTGGGGTTACAAGCTCGGCACCGTTTACATCCGCAAGGTGCATTTCCGCGATGTCGGCATGGTCCGGCAGATCGAGGAGAAGGTGGTGAACCGCCTGCGGCAGGTCACGGCGGCCATCAAGCAGGACGGCGCCAACCAGGTGAATATCATCGTGAGCACGGCGGAACGGCAGGCGGCGATCGCGTTCGCCAAGGCCGCCGCCATGCGCCCGGAAATCGTGGGGCAGGCGTTGCAGGAGATTGCCCGCGACGCGCAGGTGTCCAAGGCGCTGTTCGACGTGCTGGAAGTGCAGAACATCCTGCAAAGCGGCGCGCGCATCACGCTCGTGCCCAAAGGCAGCGATGTGCTGGCCTCACTTCTCGCCAGCCGGAACGATCCGCCCCGGCCGCCGGCAGTGAAGGTAGACTAAGTTAAACCACGAATTCCAGATCCTGCCGGTGCGGGATCAGGCCGCGCTCGTAGGCTTGGCCAAGAAAACGGCGGATGGCTTCCCTGCCCGGCTCGCCGTAATCTAGCGTCCAGTGGTTCACATACATGCCCACGAAGACGTCCGCGAGGTCCTTGCCCATATCACGCGCATATTGCAAGGCGTGCTCCACTGCATCGGAACGGTGGTCGAGGCTGAACTGGATGCTGGCGGTGAGCACATTGGAGATGAGCCGGCGCGTCTCGGGGTCGATCTTCTTGTTGATGACGTTCCCACCCAGTGGCAGCGGCAGGTTGTTGTTTTCCCTGCCCCACCAGACGCCGAGGTCTTCGCAGACGACCAGGCCTTCCTTCTGATAGGTCAACTGGCCTTCGTGGATGATGAGGCCCACCTCGGCCTGCCCGGAGCGGACGGCCTTGAAAATCTCGTCGAAGGGCACGACGACGTAGTTGATCTCCTTGGCCGGCTTGCCCAAATAAAGTTGCAGGGCCAGAAACGCGCTGGTCATGGTGCCGGGCACGGCGATCTTTTTCTTGAGGAGTTCGTCCTTGGAAAACTTGGTCTTGGCCACAAGCATCGGCCCGTAACCGTCGCCCATGCTCGCCCCGCTGGGGAGCAGCGCGTATTTGTCCGACACGTAGGCATAGGCGTGGATGCTCACGGCCGTGATATCCAGTTCGCCACGGGTGGCGCGTTCATTGAGGGTCTGGATGTCCTGCAGGATATGCTCGAAATGGAAGCCACGGCTGGGGACCAATCCCTTGGCCAGCCCGTAAAACATAAAGGCGTCATCCGGGTCGGGTGAATGACCGAGCGTCAGGGTGCGATTCATGCGCGATAAAATAGGAAACTTGGCGGGCGGAGTCTAGCGCAGGTTGGTGTCGTTTTAGGACAAGCTCCTCACTCCGGCTGGATTTTCGATTTCGTTTCCGCCGGCCTGGGCCACATGATCCTCCGGGCCAGCAGCCAGCGCACGCCGAACAGATCATAGATGCCGCGCCAGAGCCGCCCCCCGGCGGTGTATTTGGAACTGCCAAATTTCCGGGGACGGTGGTTAACGGGCACTTCCACGATGCGCAGGCCTGCCCGTTTGAAAAAGGCGGGTAGAAAGCGGTGCAGACCGTTGAACGGGACCAGAAGCCGCACGTCCTCTTTCTTCATCGCCTTCAGGGTGCAGCCGGTGTCCCGGATGCCGTCGTGCAAAATTGTCCGGCGAACCGCATTGGCGACCCGCGATGCCGCCCGGCGCGACCAGTCGTCCTGCCGGTGCAGCCGGTAGCCGCAGGCGATGTCCGCCTGCGCCAGCGCGGCAACGAGCTTCGGGATGTCCGCCGGATCGCTCTGACCGTCGCCATCCATCATCACGCAAATGTCGCCCTGCGCCTGCGTCAAACCCGTGTACAGCGCCGCGCTTTGGCCAAGATTGCGCGTAAAGGAAATCAGCCGGACATCCGGGTATTTGGCGATGACCGCCGCCGTGCCATCCTGGCTGCCGTCGTTGACCGCGATGATCTCCGCTTCCGGGTTGGCCTGGCGCGTTTCCGCCAGAACCACGCCAACGTTCTGCTCCTCGTTGTAAAAGGGTATGATGATGCTGACTTTCATTCAGAACGATTTCAGGGAAACCGGATTTGGACTAGTTGATTCGATGCCGTCGTCATTTGCCAGCGTATGATTCGCCCTTTTATTCATGCCCGTGAGATGCGGCTACGGGCGGATGTTACACGGAATCGCCAATCCGTCAAAAGAAGCCTGTGCGCCGCAGTCGGTTTATTCCTAAAAGATTGACGCTTCCGCCGTTCAGATAGATGCTTTCGCCAGGTGACATCATGATGCTGTCTTTTTGGAAAGACTTTCCCCCACGTAAACGAAAACTCGTTGTTTGGATCTTCGGCTGCATAATCGCTTATGCGCTGATCGGCTTTCTGATTTTGCCGCCCATCATCCGCCATGTGGCGGTGCAACAGCTATCCAAACAGCTGGATCGTAACGTCTCCATCCGGCAGGTGAAGCTCAATCCCTTCGTGCTCTCGGCCACCGTGGACGGCCTGCTCATCAAGGACAAGGATGGCCAGCCCTTTCTGTCCTGGGACGAGGTCTACGTGAATTTCCAGCTCTCCTCCTTTTTGGGTCACGCCTGGGTCTTCAAGGAGATCAGCACCACAAAACCGTTCATCCGGGCGCAGATGAACAAGGACGGCACCTTCAATTTCTCTGATCTCATCACAAAATTTTCGGGCAACGGTGCGCCCGCCAAAACTGCGCCCAAACCACTCGTCCTCCATGTGGACGAGCTGCGCATCGGCCGCGCCTCTGCTGCGGTGGCGGATTTCACGCCGCGCGAACCCTTCAAGCGCGTACTCGGCCCGCTGGACATCACGCTCGACAATTTCCGCACCGACCCGGACAACAAGAACCCCTACTCCTTCAGCGGCACCACCGACGCCGGCGAAACCATCGCCTGGCGCGGGTTCTTTTACCTCTCCCCGCTGCGTTCGCAAGGCCGCCTGACCCTCTACCGCTTCACGCTGAACAAATACGCCCCGCTCTACCAGGACCTCGTTCGCTTTCAGATCCGCGACGGCTCGCTCGACGTCGACGTGAATTACAATTTCGAACTCAGCCCCACCAACCGCGCCGCCTCGGTGTATGACACCGATTTTGCGTTGCGCGATTTCAAGTTGGGCCAGCCCGGCGACACCAATGACCTGATGGACCTGCCGCTGCTGGCCATGACCGGCGCGAGTGTTGACCTGCAATCCCGCCAAGCGTCCGTGGATTCCATCCAGGCAGCCGGCGCGAAGCTCTTCGTCCAACGCGACAAGGACGCCGCCATCAATGTGATCGAGCTTTCCAAACCGGCGGAATCCGCCAACGTCTCCGGCGGCATCCTGTTTCTACTCCGCTCAGTGACCAACGCCGTCACCATGCTTTTCAACAGCACGAACCAATGGAGCGGGGTCGTCCACAGTGTGAGCCTCACCAATTGCGCACTGCACCTCGAAGACCTCGTCAACACGCGCCCCGCCCGGCTCGACCTCACGGATGTCTCGCTCGACGCCAAGAATATCTCCAACGTCCCCGGCACCAACCTGACCGCCAATCTCGCCCTGCGTTGGAACACGAACGGCACCATCAAGACTATGGTCACCGCGTCCTTCCTGCCGCCGACCGCCGATGTCCAACTGGACCTCGACCAACTCGATCTCGGCACGCTCGACCCCTATCTGGAACCCAAGGTGAATCTCTTCATCCTTGGCAGCAAGGTCGGCCTGCACGGCAAGGTCCAGTTGCGCACGCCCAAGGACGCCTTGCCCGTGGTCACCTTCCACGGTGACGCCAGCCTGGACGATTTCCGCACCGTGGACGGCGTCACCGCCGAAGATCTCTTGAAGTGGGATACGCTTCATTTCAGCGATATTGACGCCAATCTCAACCCGCCCACCGTCGCCATCCGGCAAATCGCCGTGGATGGCGCGTACGCGCGAGTGGTCATCGAGACCAACCACACGATCAATCTGCTGAACGCGCTGCACCCGGCCAATCAGCAAGCGTCGGCCAGCACCAACACGCAAGCTGCTGCTGAAGTCGCCACCGCGTCGCCGATGCCGGCTGCCACCAATGCCCCGCTGCCCGATATTTCCGTCGGCGCCGTGGTCATCACCAATACCGTCCTCAACTACAGTGACCGCACGTTCCAGCCGAACGTGAACATGACGATTGAACAGGTGAACGGGACCATTTCGAGCCTTTCCACCAAACAACTCCAGCACGCCGACCTGAACATCGCGGCTAAAGTGAACGGTGCCGGACCCGTCACCATCACCGGCTCCATCAACCCGTTCAGCGGCACGGAAACGAACCAGGTGACGGTCTCCGTGAAGGACGTGGATCTGACGCCGGTCAGCCCTTATTCGGGAAAATTCGCCGGCTACGAGATCGCCGAGGGCAAGCTGAGCCTGGACCTTTCGTATGAACTGGTCGGCAAAAAATTGCAGTCCAAAAATGTCATCACGCTCGACCGGTTCACGTTTGGCGACAAGGTGGACAGCCCCACGGCTACTCATTTGCCCGTGCGTCTGGCCATCGCCATCCTGAAAGACCGGGACGGCAAGATTGTCTTGGACGTGCCCATTGAAGGAAGCATCGATGACCCGAAATTCCGCATCGGCAAGGTCGTCAGCCGTGCCGTCGTCAATATCCTCGAAAAGGTCGCCACCTCGCCATTCTCCCTGCTGGGCGCGTTGTTCGGCGGTGGCGGCGAGGAGATGGGCTGGCAGGATTTCGCCGCCGGCAGCGCGGAGCTGACCCCGGCCGACCAGCAGAAGCTTGATTCGCTAGCCAAGGGACTGTTTGCGCGCCCCGCCTTGCGGCTGGAGATCTCCGGCAGCATCGACCCCGAGGGCGACCGCGAAGGTTTGCAACGCGCCGCGCTCGACCACCAAATCCGCGAGCAAAAATGGCTGAAGTTCCGCAAGATCGAACAGGCCACCAACTCCGTCGACCAGATCGTTCTCACGCCCGACGACCGCACGCATTGGATCAAGAAATTCTATGACAAGGCCCTGTCGGACGGCAAAATCACGCCGCAACTCATCGCCGCCAACACCAATCTGGCAGTTTATGCCGCGCAATTTCTGTCGCAGCCCTCGGCCTTTGAAAAAGCCGCCATCCGCCTGTCAAAAACTCCGGCTTCAGCGCAGAACACCTCCACCAATGCGCCGGTTTATCACACCAAGCTCTCGCCGCCGCCCAGCCCGGTGGAAGCGCTGCTCCTTAGCACATTTGCCGTTTCTGACAACGACTTGGAGACATTGGCTGCCGCGAGGGCGCAGGCGGTTGAAGCCTATCTTTTGAAAACCGGCAAGGTGGATGCCGCGCGTCTCTTCCTCAAGCAAGGTCAGGCCGGCGGCATCCGCAGCAATGGCAGCCGCGTCTATCTGCAGTTTGAATGACCGGCGCGTTGGTCAGGATTCAATAACGCATTCCGGCTTCGGCCCCTGCCCCAGCATCCAGCGATAGACCTCCGTCATCCGCCGGGCGATGCCCGGCCAGGCGTATTTATCCTCCACGAGGCTGCGCCCGCGCAAACCCATCTCACGCCGCGACTCATCGGTTGCCGCCGTGGCCTCCCGCAACGCCGTCGCCAGGCTTTCCACATCTCCTCCGCACCACCAGCCGCAGCGGTAGGTCGTCAAGTCTTCCCACGGAGTCCCACGCGTGGCGATCACCGGCACACCGCAGACCAGCGCCTCGGCCACGACAATCCCAAAATTTTCCGAGTGACTCGGCAGAACAAAGACATCCGCCTGGCGGTAATAATCCCATTTAGTGATGTCGGAGACCGCGCCCACAAATTCAAAATCGTTTTCCAACCTCAGCGAGCGCACCAGATTTTCAACGTCCATGCGGTGTCCCCCTTCATCGCCCCCGGCGATGACCGCCCGCCACCCGGAGGGTTTCACCGCCGCCCAGGCCCGGACCAGTTCCATCAGTCCCTTTTTGGGATGCAGCCGGCTCAGGAACAGCATCGTACGCCGGGGTGGTTCTGGCGCCGGCCCATTGCCGGGAGGCGGCAGTTCCACTCCGTTGGGGATCATGGCAACGGGCAGCTTTAAGCCGAGCGCTCTAAATTCCTGCGCTTCCGCCATGGAAGTGGCGTGCAACACCTGCGCAGTTTCCAGATCACGCCGCTGGTAGAGGCTCCAGGCGATCTTCTTTTTCCAGCTTTTGTGATTCAAGGCCCAGCCTGAAAGCATCCCCCGTGGGCTGACCATCCGGGGCAGTTTCAAGCTTGCCGCAACCTTTGCCGCCGCGTGATTGGTGGCCAACAACCACAGGCCCGTGTCGTGAAGGATTTGGGTGTTCGTTTCCCGGCACCGCCCGGCTAGCGCCGCCTCGAACTGAGGCGACCATAGTGGCCGCTGCCCCCACATTCCCGAACATGGCACAAAGGTGGTGCGAACACCGCCGGGCAGCGGTTTGGGCTCCTGCCATCCGTTGCCATAGTGGAGTGAAACTAGTTCGGGGAGGGCGCCGGCCTTTGCCAAGGCCGCCGCGAGAGCCGGCACGCTTTGGGACGGCCCCCCGCTTTCCGGGTGCAGCCCGGCGATCGTGAACAAAACGCGGATATCATCCATTGGACGGAGGGCGCTTTGCCGGGCGACGCATTTTTATGCGGGCTGGCTTGGTCATCAGCCGCCAGATGGAATCGCCAAAAACCCACAGGAAAAGGCTCATGGCCAAAATGGCCAAGGTATTTCCACCAACCAGTTTGGCGCACGATATTTCAATCTCGTAGGCGCCGAAAAGAATGATGCTGGTGGCCACAGCCACGCCCATGGCCCGGTGCCTATACTCGGAAAACAAACGGTACACTCCGCCAAAGAACAGGCCCATCACAAAGATGGGCACAAACATGCCAATCCGGCCAAAATCGATATAGCTTTCGCCGATGTATCCAATGCTGATGGAGGTCCCCTGTTCGGCGCCAGCGACCTCGTAGCCGGTGAAATACGCCGTTTCGGCGGAGTCATCCAGCACATCCTTGTTGGGAAAGAAAAACCTGGGCATGAAGGGGTATCTGACCGCGTTGAACCATAGCCTGCCATGTTCATACGGTATGCCCGCGGGGACATTTCTCATGGAGAGCGCGAAATAATTGACATAGGAAACGCGCAAAAAAAGGTCGTTGAGGCCGTCATTGATCGTTCTTGCATCCACATTACCGAACAACTCCTCGAGTTTCCCCAGCCGTTCTGAAACGGGAACCAACACCTCTTGTTGGTCGCTGCCCTGGTTTAGAAATTGCCGATAATCCGCCTTAATGGCTGTCCAGATGATGCTCAAGCTAATCAATGCCACTCCAAGAAAAATCGTCATCACCAGCCGCCATCCGCGCAGCTCAAATCGCGTACAGGGCAAAACCACCAACATCATGAGAAAAATCCCCCTGAACCCGCTAAAGTATCCCAAAAAACCGAAAGCAAGCTCGAAGACAAAAACAACGAGCAGCAGAAGATAGTGTTTTCCGCGTTGCAGCACGGTATAGGCGAGCAGAAAGACGAGCATCCAGCGGACATTCCCAAGGGCCAGCAGTGGTTGCTTCAACGAGGGTACTAGAAACGAAATCTTGGCGATAACATAACAGAACACAAAGGCGAATACATAGACTATGAAAATCATTCCTGGTTGGAGCAGGTTGGCCTCCGCGGCGGCCTCCTCCGCGACGCCTTCCTTTCGCCAAAGCAGGGCGACCCGCATCCCCACCGCCACCGTCAATACGCTGAACAGGCTCAGCCACGTGGCCGAACTAAATTCATCCAGGCCGGCCGCCCGGTCCAGCGGCGTGTTATATTCGTTGCAGTAAAATATGGCGGCCGCGGCCTGCAACCACTGCATCATGCAGGCAAACAGCATCACCGGCGGCTCCCCCTTGAACCACAATAAACTGGCCAGCACCGGCACCACCATGATGCTGAACGAAGTGACCCAAGGGTTGGCGCTGAAGAAACCCCATAAAGCCAGCAAGCCCGAAATCACCCAGACCCACATTGGCAGCGGCTGAAAAAAACTTCCCGCCGACGCGCGCGCCGCGGCCCGGCGCAGACGCGCCCGGTTCTCAAACTGTCGCCGGAGGAATCCGCCGGGCATGCCCGTCAAATCGTCCGGCGGCCCGCTTTTCGCTGATCCGGTCATTTGGTTCTGTCTTTGGTCTGTAAAAAAACTTCCGCCCATTTCCGTTGATACTGCTCCCGGCCAAACCGTTCATCCAAGCTGCGCCGGGCGGCCGCCCCCGCCACCTGCCGTCTCCCGGGATCGGCGGCCAAAAATTCTATGCCTTCTTGCAACGCTCCCGGAGTCTGGTCCCGGCAGATAAAGCCGTCCACTCCATGTTCGATCAATTCAGGCAACCCTCCGGAAGGGAAAACCACGGAAGGGACGCCGGCCATTTTTGCCTCGCCGACCACATTCGCGGACGGCTCGGCAAAAAGCGACGGGCATACGTGGATATCCGTTCCCGCCAATATCTCATATATATTTTCTTGATAGCCCCAAAAAATGATGCGTGCTTGAAGCCCCGCATCAGCCACCTGCTTCCTCATCGCCGCAGACTCACCCTCATCGAAACTGGGCGCGCCAACAATCCAGAACACCATGTTCCGGCCAGCCCGCAACATTGTCTCCGCCGCTTCCAACAAAACATATATACCCTTGTGTTCCGCCAATTGTCCGATGAAAGTCACCACGATTGCCTGCGTCGGCACAGGTGGCAATGCAATTTTTCCCGGCTCGGCGCGCCGGGGCGGCCGATTATAAATGACGCGCAGCTTTCCCGGCGACATCCCCCCGGCCAGGTAGCTTTTTTTGACGTATTCCGAATTGCAAACCATGACGTCCACCCGCCGCAAGATCGCCTTCCTGATCCAGCGATAGATGAAATTATGCGCGGACAACTCGTCGCCCGCACGATAGACCACCGGCAATGGCGACCATTTCAACGCGAAGCCGGCATAGGAATAATGAGTGCCGTTGGTCACATAAAGATGGGTGGCATTCCAGCGGCGGCTTTCCCGCCACAAACGCCAACTGGTCGCAACGACACCGAAAATATTCGAAAACCACAGGTACCATTCCCGCCCGAGCAGCCAGCGCGCCCATTGCGTTCCAAATGGCGCGGTCGTCCATTCCAAATTCAACCGGGTCAATTCAGGTTGGATTCGGGCCGCGCCCAATCGCTTGCTTGTGATGAATCTCGCTTGCAACCCCAGTTCCCTCAGACTGCAAAACACCTCGATGTTTGCCCGTTCCGCACCAAACAACTCCTCCCCGCCAAACAAGATCAGAACCCGCAT